>MAAB01001183.1_pt1 | contig 214421 bp, 166 predicted proteins | sample 1115991 | NCBI WGS metagenome assembly MAAB01 (sample SAMN04961124, study PRJNA320927) | seawater metagenome | isolation source: sample BD02T18 sea water enriched with oil for 18 days | place: USA:Gulf of Mexico | collected 2013-07-27 | reverse complement strand
CTTCAGCTGAACCTTTTTGATCGAAGAAATTTGTACGATTTGTTCTCGCCACCAATTGATGACGAGCCAGATAAAAACAAACAGTTGTCGATGTTATGAAACTGTGGGACAGCAGTGTTCAAATATATACGAAATGTGGGCTATTGAATACGATGTACATACTGTCGAGGTATTTAATCCTGATGGAAGTTCTCGTATGGATTATCGTCACCAAGAGTTAAGTGGTACTGGAACATATACGAAGAAAATAATGGATTTTGAAGTAGGTGATACCGTTACTATCGAAATTCCTCGGGAATTTGATAGTAACGGTTATGTTGTTAAAAACCTAAAATTATATGTCGACGATCTAGAAAAGGAACTTGATCCATCCACTAGTACTGACAGTTACATATTTACAGCTACAGAGTTAGGTAGCCATAAAACGCCAACAATAACGTTTAGTGGTGATGTGTATGATAATGGTTCAAAAATTGGTATTGTTGAAAAACAAACGATTTCACTTACAGATTTGGGATTGTTGGACGATTACTCTGATGACCCTACTTGGGAATACGAAGACCTTCAGTTTTCGTATACGGTTGATGAGCTTTCTGTCACTAAGGATGTTGAAGCGTCTTTAGGGGATGCAGTTATTGACGTCCCAGAGGAATTGTTGTTAGCCACGGCAAGTTATTCAGAAATTCTTGTTAATGTTTACGATAAAAAAACATTAACGTTGATAGGAAGTGAAACAACAAAGGTTGGGTTTATCAATGGCTGGGGGGTAGGTGCCGAAAAGGTTAGGCAAATTAATTTACCTAGCAGTTTAGATGACGGCGATTACTTTTTAACGTTCCAAACGAAGTTGTCTGGTACAGAGAGCTTTGGTTCTGAGTCCAATGATTTCCTACTGGAAGTCGGTGAGATTGCTCGAGAATCAAATGCCGCCACCCTCACCTGGCCCGCCAACAACATCCCAGAAAACGCCGAAGCCTACATCCGCCTAACCAATACCGGCAACGCTGATTTATCACTTCAACCCTGGGAAATTGCCACAGGCTCTTTATTAGATAACGGCGATTATCAAATCAACTTTGGTGAAACTTTATCTGCGGGGAGTTATGATTTTGAATTACTCTACATTGATAAAGACACTCATAAAGAACTCAGCAGTGCTGCGGGTAGTTTTGTTGTCGATTACGATCAACAAGACGCCGAAGTTCTTGATGCAACCTTTAATCGCACGGTTTCAGGTCGAGAAACGCGTACCCTTTACGATATTAACGGCACACTACAAGCTGCTGTTTCCGCCGAAGGAGCGGTCACTGAATTTGTCTACAACGGTATCGGCCAACTGGTGCACACCATTGCCTATGGTCGCAGTGTGGATGATGTTGCGTTACACATCAGTGGATCATTAACCGATATTCTTAATTACGTGCGTGATGAAGCTGCGGCTCCTGATGCACCAGAAACGCTGCACAGTTACCAATTCTATAACCAAGCAGGCCAAACAATTGCCACCGTGGATGCGGCCGGTTATGTGTCGGTGAATGATATCGACTCCTTTGGTCGTGTAGTTGCCAGCAAACGTTTCGCCAACGCGATAGATCCCACCAGCGCCGATGGGTTTTATCAAAACCTCACCAGTAATCACGGTATCGGTATTTCCCTCACGGATTTGGCCGCTCACCTAGGCAACGATAGCTCTTTACCTGCCGATCAAATCACCCAAACACGATACAATGATCGTGGTTGGGTTGAGCGTACCATCGATGCTCAAGGTGTCCGTACCAATCTTGACTACAACGCCCTTGGTCAGCGTATTGCTACGTACAGTGGATTAAATGCTGATGGTACCAGTGATGTAGATGATGCCAGTCGTAGCCATAGTCAAACGTTAAACGCCAATGGCCAAGTACGCGAAGAAACGGTCGGTGATCAACAGCTTAAACATCACTATGATAATAACGGTTTATTAACCAGCACAATCATACTCTCTGATGAAAGTGGTCAGGGTGAACGAGAAACCCGCTTTTTCTACGATGCCAATGGCCGTTTGGTGTTCTCGCTTAACGCCAATAATGAACTAGAAGAAATTCGTTACAACGCCTTTGGTGAAGCCATTGGTACCCAGGTTTACGCAGAGCGTCTACACGATGAACGTCTTGACCTTGAGGGTATTCAAGGTGGCATCGCCAGCGCGGCCTTGTTGCAATACTTGCGAGGGTTTAGAACCGATAGCGATAGTCGTAACCATTTACGTTACGACCGCCGTGGTCAGTTACGTGCTCAAGTGGATGCCAACGGCAATAGCATGAATTACGAATACAACGCCTTTGGAGAAAAGGCCCGTGATATTCGTACTGCCCAAGGTGGCCTGATTAATGATAAAGACATCATCACCGAATATACCCGTGATCTTATTGGTCGTATTATCTCAACCTCCAAGGACGCCCTCGGTCTAGGTCAAAGTAACAGCGTGCAATACGATACCTTTGGACGGATTAAAACCGCCCAAGATGGTAATGGTAATATCAGCAGTTATGAATACGATGCGTTAGGTCGACAAGTGAGCTTTAACGCCACCGTTGATGGCACCAGTGAAACACTGTCCACCACAACCTATGACGCCTTTGGCCGCATCTTGACACAAACCGATGCTGAAAATACCAAGACCATTTACCAATACAATGACAGTGATCGCAGTATCACCATTACTGCGGGAGTCACCAGCACACAAAGTGGCGTGTCTGAAACCACCTGGACCAATCGTCACGGTGAGACCCGTCTAGTACAAAACAGCCTGGGTGAACAAACCCGTTATGAATACGACCTTCAAGGTCAGTTAGTGGGTGTATATCGAAACGATGAAGCCGATGTTTTAAACCGCTATTACGAATCAGGCTTATTAGAAGAAACCGAAGATGCCACGGGTCAAATTGTGCGTTATGAATATGACGCCAGCTCACGATTAATTCGACAAACGGTGAACCCCGATAACACTCCTGCGGTGACAGAATACCAATACAATGCCAAAGGCCAACAGATACAAGAAAAACGTTGGTTAACGGCGAGCAATGCGGTTAACCCCGACTTTATTCTTACGACCACGGCATATGATAGTAAAGGTCAAATCAGTGCAATCACTGTGGAAGGTGATACGGATAAAGACGATGTCACCACTGCCTTTGCCTATGATGATCAAGGGCGACAACTGACGATTAGTACCGGAGGCCATGGTGGTATTGGTTACGAGACCAATGATGACGGTCAACTGGTGCGAGTCTATAGCGCCCCATTACATCAAGTGCGTTATGAGTATGATTCATTGGGACGACGTATCAGTGAAACCGTAGACCCGGATGTACATGATTCGATTGACGGTAATTTGTTATACCGCGGTCTGGATATCACCACCGTCTATCGTTATGACGATAACAACAATGTTATCCAGGTGATTGATGCCAATGGTGCGCTCACCACCCAGTATTATGATGAGCTAAATCGCAATACGATCAGTGTGAATGCATTGGGTGAAATCAATGAACAAACCTATGACCTAAAAGGCAATTTGATTGCCTCACGGGTACGAACCGAAGCGGTTCAAGTGTTCGGATTAAGCGGTGGATACAGCACCGATGAAGTGATGAGTCGTTTATCGGCAACCACCAACCCTGATGATCAGTTAACTCAGTTTGTGTTTAACGAACGTAATCAATTGAAATATGTAATTGATGCGGAAGGCGGGGTAACGGAATCGATTTATGACAGTGTGGGAAGAGTTGTTGAATCGGTGAAGCATGATGTGTCCTTGATGGAAAGTGGGGTAGTCACTGTTGTAGCAACTGATGTTAATAGTGATGTGAGAGTGAAAACGCTCCACTCTTTACTGGAAAGTGCTGGAAGCCTAACGAAAAAGTTTTGGATTGATGAAGGGAATAAATACTTCGGTCAAGTTTTATCAGCATCGGATGACTTCATTGTTTTAGGTTCACAATACGATGATGAGATGGGGGTTAATGCGGGCGCGGTAGAAATATTTAAGCGTGAAGGTGAACAATGGGTAAAGGATCAAAAATTATTTGCTAGTGATGGGTACTCGTTTGGTCGCTCAATTGCCATTGATGGAAATAGAATTATTGCTGGGGCTCTAGGAGATGATTCTTCGGTGTTTGTTTTTGAAAGAAACGCTGAAGGATGGCATCAACAGGCTAAGCTTGTGGCAGAGGATGGTTCCGGTGATTTTGGTACTTCTCTTGCTATATCGGGGGATAGAATAATTGTTGGAGCCAAAAATGACGATGTTAATGGAAATAATTCAGGTTCGGCTTATATTTTTGAATTACAAAGTGGTGATTGGCAGCAAGTAGAAAAACTTGTGGCTAGTGATGGTCAGGCGTACGATTACTTTGGACACAGTGTAGCGATTAATGGCGATAATATAGCCATCGGTGCGTATTCGACGGATCATAGTGGCCCTGCTTCTGGTTCTGTTTATACCTATACGCGAGGAGAGTCAGGGTGGGAAACTGGTGCAACGTTAGAGCCTGAGGACTTGGCTCCTTATGACAGGTTTGGCTTCTCAATTTCTATGTCAAATGAGCGTTTGGTGGTGGGGGCTTATTATGCGAATGCTCCGGGGATGCTGGATACTGGGTCTGCTTATGTTTATGTACAAAATTCAAGTGAGTGGGTGATAGAAGATAAATTAATGGCCACTGATTTGGAGGCTGGCGCACTGTTTGGTACTTCGGTAGCAATATCGGGAGACAGAATCGTCGTTGGGGCTATCATGGGGGGCGAATCGGGCGCCGCATACGTGTTTGAAAGAGATGGAGAAAGTTGGTCTGAAAACACAAAGCTGGAGAATGTTGATGCTAGGGTTGATTCACAATTTGGTTATACAGTAGCATTAACAAGCGATACATTAATTGCTGGGTCTCCATTTGATGATAAAAACTTTATTAACGAAGATTTCGGTTCGGTGTCATTCTTTTCTTTAGATACGAATAAACGCACAAGCCATACCCTCTACAACTCCCTAGGCCAAGCCCAATATGTCACAGATCCTCTCGGCCAAGTATCTGAAAATATCTTCGATCGCAGTGGGCGTTTATTACGTACGGTTGAATACGCACAATCCTACTCCGGCGCAAATACCTTTGAGGCTATTAATGCCTGGTCGACTAACCTACGGGATAGCGACATAAACAACCGCCATACCTGGACGGTATACAACAGCCTTGGCCAAGCAGAAATTAATATTGACAGCGAAGGCTGGGTTACGCAAAACGAATACGATCTTGCAGGGCGAGTTACGGTACAACGCACTTTCCGTGACACTTTAGATATTACACCGTATGTAACGAACGGTTTACTGGATCAAACCGCGGTATTGGATTGGGCAACACAACAAGTAAAACAGTGGAAGGATAATGTGAATGCCGCAGCAGAAGGTGCGGCATTTAATACGGTTATTTTAGAAGCGCTTCGAGAAACCCGCACGACGTTTGACAATGCTGGGCGCATTATTGCAATAACCGATGCACTGGGTGAAACCGAAACCTTTACTTATGATCAAGCGGGTAACCGCACCAGCATGACCAATAAGCTGGGTGATACGTGGACGTATATTTATGACGCCGCGAATCGTCTAGTGCGTGAAGTCAGCCCACAGGTCGAACAAACCCGTGTACAAGGTGAAGTCTGGTCACAAGACTTTACCGAGAATACCGACGGATTGACGGGAACGGCGCTAAGTGAAGGTGCAGCGACGCTTGATGTAACACTGGGTAGCTTAATCTTAACCAGTAATGTTCCAGAACATATAGGGCTTGATCCTTATACCCTGACAACGGATGAATACCGTCCTAGTCATTATCAATGGCAGGTGGATTTTTCTGTTGATGGCAATATTACTAATCGTCAGTCATTTATTGGTATTAAAGGCGAGGATTCAAATGGAGAGCCGCGTTCTATCGGGCTCAACCTGAGTGTCTTGTCGTACGATCCTGCGCGTTGGAACCCTAAAGTTGAATATCAAAGTAGTGGCGATACGGAATTGGTGATTCAGGACGATTTGATACTTGCGGTTGGCCAGGACATGGGAGTTGATGGGTTAGCGTTGGAGACCCAATATACGCTCGGTTTTGTTGTGAGTGAGGGAGAAATGACCCTAACGTTACACCGGTCTTCCGCAGACGGGTTGGTGTTAGTGGGTTCTTATGCTGTGCAGGGTAACTGGGATGACCTAGGAACCAATAGCGCTCGCTCTCACCTTGAAATTACTCATGGCGTAAATGATGTATACCCTTACTCCTTGACCATTCATAACATCCAGCAAACCGTTTTGGGTGAAGGTTGGGCAGAATGGGCCGCAACGAATACCGCACAAACTGTGGTAGCCCCCATTTACACTGATTATAAATACGATGCCATGGGCAACAGCATTCAAGTGATTGAAGCCGCCGGCAGCGCAGAAGAACGTATCACCGATGCAGGTTTCGATCGTTTAGGCCGTCAAGTGATTACTTGGCATAACAGTGTTGGCACATACCACGAAGCGTTTGATACCTCCACGAGTTCAAATTACATTAACAGTATTCGCCAAGAAATCACCCAGCGTCCAACCGAGCGCACGTGGATTGATACCTTTGGTAATGAAGTGGCTCATCGTAATCAACTAGGCGATTACAGCTTCAAAATCTACGATGACACCAACCGTTTATCTTATGAAATAGATGCTGAAGGTTATGTCACGGGATATACCTACAATGCGCTGGGTGATCAAGTGGGGTTGACCCGTTATGCCCAACAGTTGCGATTGCCAACGGGCCAAGAGCCCGAAGACAACTATCAACTGTCAGATCTTGATGTGATTAAACCCTTTTTCACGGGTAGTGATGAGGCGGCCGACAACACGTTATTTGCCGAGTTAAACGGTGAATCCATTTTTGCCTTAGCAGCTAAAAATGATCGCTTTACGCTAAGCCATGGTCAATTTGATGCTTGGTTGAAAAGTGAAACCAGCATGGTGGATAACACCGCTAACCGAGGCTTAACCACAAGTTATAACGCACTGGGTCAACAACTCAGTGTGACAGAATCCAGTGTTTACAGCGTGCATTATAACGCTGAAGGCGTACTTGAAGGTAGCGAACAACAAGCAGAAACCCAGTTTTTCTATAACCGTTGGGGAGAAGTGATTGATGAATGGACACTGGATGGTGTTGGCAATGAAATACACCAACAGGCATTTTATGATCAAGCCGGACGTCAAATTGCCACAGTAAATGGTGAAAATTATCTCACCACTTTTGTGTACGATGCTGATGATCGTCTGGTCGAAAAAACCGAATACGCCGAAGCACTATCCGCTGATTGGCAATCCCTGGGGGATCTCAGTGCCATTAAAGCTAACGCCCTGACAACGCATACTGCTGCAGTAGATTCGGTTGTTGAGGACAACCCCTTAGGTTTTGATCGAACCGTTCAATACCACTACGATGCCATGGGCCGTCAAACCCAAGAAGTGTATCGTGATGTCATGGTGGATAAACAAGTTATCACCACCGATGGTCTGGATGATGAAAAACGGGATGTGAATTATACCCGTGAGTATCAAGCTACTGTGGTGAATTCCGCCAAAGAATACGATGCACAAGGTAATGTGATTCGTAATATTGATGCTACTGGCGCTGCCACTATCAGTTACTACGATGCGTTGGGCCGAGTAACTGCGGTGATTGAACCGACACGTCTTAGTGAAGTGTTTGATACCTCAGAGCGTTTAAGCTTAATCCATCTTGATAAAGCCACGGACAAGGCACGTCTTGAGTGGAATACACCGGCCATAGCAGGGGCGACCTCCACGATAGAGGTGAGCGTTGAAGGGAGTGATATTTGGTATGATGGTTTAACTGTAGTGAGTGACGGTTATACATCTTCAGTGGATGTTTCAGAACTGCAAACCGATCGTTATGAATATCGAGTGACTTACCATAGGGATGGTGAAAGCAAAGCTTACGGTGACGCCAAAGGTGTCGTGGATATTATTACCAAACATCAGGATGCAGTAACACACCCGGTGAGTTGGGTAGTGATTACCGATGATCAAGCGGTCTTGCACGTGGCAGGAGCAGAGGGTGTTACGGTGATGTTGGATGGTGTCACCCAGTTGAATAATGGGGTTGGCGACACCTTTAGTGAAAACCTGTATGTCTTTGATAATTTGGATCGTGGTCAATACGAGATCCAAATTATCAAAGATGCCGTTGTGCAAACACAGGATTTCCAAATCCTGAAAAGTGACACCATTACCAGTGAGTTTGCGGTACTGAATTCGGTGTATGAAACCCATGTCGATATCGAGCGCCAGCAGTGGTACGACTATGGTAAGGAAAAATGGAGAGGGGAGAATAAGTTCACCATTGACTTCTCAGATTTTGATCAACTAGGCGCCGGGAAGGTCACCTGGTCGATTGATGTTGAGGTGTATAACGCGAGGGGTGACTCCAGTGTATTAACCTATAATTCCGACAACCCGGATGCTTGGCATGTGCCGGGAGAAGGGATTCCGTGGAATAATCACCTGACTACTCCCCCGAAAAGTCACCAGATCATTACCTCGAATGACCAGGGATTGGCGTTTACCTCGTCTACCGATAAAAGCTCTAAAGGGCGTTCAGCCGTTGTTACCCGTGTTGTGGGTATGCAGCTGTACAAAGAGATCGATGGAAATGCGGTAAAAGTCATTGATAGTGCGGGTGATGCCCGTGTTGAACGGGTGGAGTTTTTAAATGTACCCATCACTGCTGACGCAGCGCAATTGCATTACCGCCCAACAGGCTCAACCAGTGAACAAGAATACAAAACAATTAACCTGACCAAAGGGTTTGATGGGTATTTTTATACCGGTGCGAATCAATTTCCACGTGGGCGATATGATTATGAAGTCTATACCCAAAGCACCGGGGCTGACTTCTCGTTGTATACGTCAGGGCAAGTTGACCTACGTGAACGTATTGCTAGTCAATCGGAAGTCGATGCCGGAGGTTCTGTTGCGATATCACCACTGACGACTTATGCCTATGATGTACACGGAAACCGTGTTCAGCAAACCCGTCATGCGGCTGGTGCCCAAGGTGGGTTTACCGACACGGACTTTTCGGTAGAAACGTTAGAGAACGATCAAACCAGCTATTGGCGTTACAACGAAATGGGTAATGTGCGTCAAGCACAAAATGCTGAACAAGAAAGTGAATATTACAGTTATGATGCCGCGGGGCAGTTGCGAAAACAATGGCAGCGCGTGACGGTGAATGATCAATATGGGGGTACTAGTAATGGAACCATTAGCCAGGTTAACGGCAACGTGTATGGTTATGACCGCGTTGGGCAGATTATCAGCGAGATTCAATTACGTCCTAATCTAGACGATCCAAATATAAAACATACTGAAGTTCAATATACGTTTAGCGGTTTCGGTGAGGTGGTGGCGAAAGGTCAAGAGCTGGGTGCTGGATTACAAGAGTACTTTGATTATGACCGAGCGGGCCGTTTAATTCGTACCAACCAAGATACCGGTGTGGATCGGGTGTATTTTTATGACCGCAAGGGCCAGATGTTGTCAGAAATGGCGAATAATGGCAGTGGTTATGGTGAAGGCACCGAAGTTGATCTTAGTGTAGAAGGCAATGTTGTAATTAATGGTGTGAACCATAGCTTTGATAACAACACGCGTGATGTGTTGTTAGGCTTAGAGCGTACACGGGTTATGCGTTCAGATTTCACGGTGGATCAGCTAGGGCGTGTTGTCAAGAAACAAGGCGCTAGCTTTACACAAAACAGCGTTGATCGATGGTAGTGTGGATGCCAGCTCGGTTATTCGAACCGAGTACCGTTATAACTATCTCAACAAACTTATTCATGAAAATAAAGCAACAACCAGTGGACTGAATTCGTGGCAACAAAGTGACAAAGCATCAAGTGATGATGTTGATAAAACGTACGCGGTAACCCTCCAGCAAATGGATATCGTGAAACAGCATTTCTATGATACACAAGGGCGTAAAGTTGGCAGCACTGATGCCAATGGTGAAAGCGAAGGGTTGTTGTTGAATAGTAACGGTCAAGCGATGCGAGAAATGGAAGCTGATGGTTGGGTGAAGTCAGTGGGTTATGATGTGTTTGGTAATATGCGTGAATCACGCAATGCCAAAGGCGATATATCGTTAATGGTGTATGACCGTGATAACCGCATGATCAAGAACTTTGCTCCGAAAGGCGAGGTTCAATATGACTACAATGAATTGGGCCATCGTGTAGAGACACGGCGTTTGTATGATATTCAAGTAGAAGGAGAGGTCAGCACTAAAAAATGGATTGTTACTGAAGAAGCCTATGATGCGTTGGGTAATGTGATTTATAAGCATGAAGGGGCAGGTGAATACGGTATTGAAAGTGGTGCGAAGTATGATCAGTTTGGACGTAAAAGTTACGAATGGCGCGGAAGAGCTTCTGCCAATGCCAGTCATTTGTATTCGCAAACGTGGGAACAGGATTATTTTGGGCGTTATGTTGGTGAAGCTAACGTGGATTTTGGTGGGCGAACGCTAGAGCATGACTACAACAATGCCAATCAGGTGGTAATTCAGACAGCTGATCAGGCCTTTACGGAGCTTAGCTGGTCGACAATTGGCTCGTATGAAGAAAAAACATTGCTAAGCAATGGCCTGCAAAGCCTAGAATACAGCTATTACGGTACAGGTTTGGTGAAAACGGTGACGGATAATACGCAAGGTATTGTGACTCACTATGAGTATGATGAACAAGGCCAAAAGACACAGGAACGAACGGAATATACTAACTACAATAATGGCGTGCAAACGATCAATGGCGCACAAACCACGGACACCTCTTATGATGATTTAGGTCGTATTGAGACGATAACTGTGACATCTGAGGGTGATTTAAATAATGCCGATGTTGTTGAGCGTCATTATGGATTGAATGTTACCTACTATTATGACGCCGTTGGTAATCGTCGAGCAGTGATTGATAACCAGGATGATAAGAACAACTTATGGTATGCCTATGATGAAACTAACAAGCTGATTGCAAGCCAGGGTCAGGCAAGTGTTGATGGTACAAATGCGAATATCAGTATCAACAATTCCGAAAAAGGTGTGCTCATTGGTTATGATTCAGTAGGTAACAGAGCATCTACTGTACGTAGGGTGAAAGGCTCTGAAGATGTAACCAAAACCGTTACTGAATACTTCCATTATAACGACAATAACTTACATACAATGACAACGTTAGGTGCAGTTGATGAAGCAGATGGTAGCTTCGGAAATGCAATCATTCAAAAGCGATACGATTTGGCGGGGCGCGTTGAATATCAACTGAATTATAAGTTTGAAGAGAATGGTTATGAAAATGCAGATGCAGCTGCCTCTAGCTTAACAAAGTATGCATATTTTGACGGGACTGATCTATACAGGGGGAGTAAAGGATTTGACACAGATGGGTTAGATTCTTTAGATTTTTTAGAAGGCGATTTTCATGTCCCTTCGTCCTACGGTCTTGTTTACGATGACTCTGGTTTGCTGAAAAATTATCAAAGTGATACTCGTTGGTATAGTTACTTGTTAGGTCGAGAGCTTATCCAAAAATCAGAGACTCGGTCTGGTGGTACATTGTCTGGTTCACTTGTTACCGTGTTTGATGCCAATGGTAATCAAATAAGAATTACTGATACCGAAGGTGATCAAGATAGAAGTTTTGTGCTTAATGGTCGCGGGCAGATTTTACAAAAATATCAAGATGAAAATCTGCAGAACTACTATTACAACGATAATGCGGGTGTTGCATCGACAGGCCAAGTGGATGGCAGGGACCTTGATTATAACTTTACCCCGATTAATGATCAGGCAGGGTTATCTGCGCCCGCACGGTATACTGTTACGAGTGACAGTGAATCATTAGGCGCTGTTGCTGCTGCGGTTTGGGGGGATGCCTCGTTATGGTACTTGATAGCTGATGCGAATGGATTGAGTTCTGGAGCAGTTTTAAAGCAGGGACAATCGCTAGTCATTCCCAATAATGTATCCAATGTACATAATAGTTCTGAGACATTTAAACCGTATAGTCCTGCAGAAATAGTCGGTGATATTTCGCCCACTGTTCCTGTACCAGAAGGGCCTGATGCGGGCTGTAATTCTGGGGCGATATTTGTACAGGTTATGGCAATTGTTATTGCGATTGTTATTATTGTTGCTTCTCAAGGTACTATGACTAAACCGGCGATTGCGCTGGTATTTGCCGCATCGAATTTAGCCGCACAATATGTTGGAACCAAAATTGGTCTTATTGAAGAAATTGATTATACCGCAGTAGCGGTAGCTGCAATTTCAGCCTTTATACCGGGAGCTGGTGAGGCCGGGTCGGCTACAGCGGCTGCTACAGCGAGTACCACGAGTACGGCATACAAAGTCGCCTTTTATGTGGCACAAGGGGCAGCACAGGTTGTTGTTGACTACAGTGTGCGTAAAGCATTAGGGGAGGATGTTAGCTTTAGTTGGCGTAATGTGGTTACGGGTGGAATAGTTTCGGGTCTAACTGGAGGCGCTGGTGCAGGCGAAGGAGGAATTGGGGCAAAGGTAGCGAGTAGTGTAGCAAAAAGCGCGCTTTCTCATGCGGTTAATAAAGCCCTCGGTGGTGATAGTGGGAAGTTTGAGTGGGCACAGGTAGCGATGAATTCCTTTGGCCAGGCGATGGTTGGTAAAGTATCGAATGGGATTGGCGTAGATGTCTCGGGCGCTGCTGGTAAAACTGAAAGCTTGGTTGGATTTGTCAATGGGTTTGTAAATGCCGAGATTAAGACAGCAATGAATCTCGGCGAAGGCCCGGTGCAAGGCTGGTGGGAAAGTGCGAATAAGAAAGGGGGGGCAAACAGTACAAACAGTGGCCATGTAATGGACCCTTATTTATTGGCATCGATCGGTAATGATTCCTATAACCCTGGCTTTACACCAAAGATGACTGAATTCGATCGTAAAATTGCGAGAGAGGTTGAAGCGGAGTTGCAGGTTTTGCTTTTGATAGTTTTGCAATATGTATTTCTTTCTATTGTATTCTTTGCGGTACCCTTGGTTTATAAAATTACCAATTATATTACATCTAGTAAGGCTTAGTCTTTAATGAGTTAATAACGCGTTTTTGAAATTACAGTTTTTTGTGCGTTTAAATCGCGTTATTACCATCCTTCTTCTGGTTGGTTTTCCTGTTTCGCCATTACTTATTTGAATTTACTATTATTCTTTAGGCTTTAAATTCGCCCATGGGGATGATTCAATAGACTGAATATAAAGCAACTCAACCTTGGTTCTTGCCCAGGGGGTTTTTCTTAAAAACTTAAGGCTCGATTTTACGCTTGGATCGTGGGTAAAACAGCGAATGTTGATTCTGTCTCCCAAATCATCCCAGCCGTATTGCTCGACCAGTGATTCAACAATGAATTGTAGTGTTTTACCATGTAATGGATCGTTAGACTGAGTCATTGTGCGGGAGTCTTTGGTTGTGTGTTCTGTGTTGCTGTTTGGTCTTTTGCAACGGGCGCAGAATTTATTTCAGTATCTACCTCTGTTACATCTTCTTCAATAATTTCTGGAATGGGGGTTTCGTAGGGGGTGATTTTGATAACCATGCCGAAGAGGGGGTGGTCTAAGTAATGAAGTTCATTGCTTCGCATACGGCGAGATTCATCGATAACGACCGTTCGTATGGCCTCATAGTGAGCGGTGGTTTCGTTAATATTTAAAGCGCTTAGTAACGGAGTGGTTGAACCCGTGTCGTTTAGGGCTTCTTCACTAAGTTCATTTGTTTCTAATGCGTAAGTGGAATCCGTTAGTAAACCTTCAAATGTGGGGGCATCTTCGAACGTGGATTCTTCCCACCAGGTATTCGAAAGTTCGATTTGTTTGACGTATTCCGACAACCATAGGTTGGATTGTACATGTAGATAGCGAGACAAGGTGATATTGATGGTACCTTCTAGCTCATAGTTGCCGTCAAATTCTTCGCCCGCCTGAATCAGAACAGGGATGGAGGCGTTCTGCGCTAAGCCTGGCTGTCGCCACGTTTTTGTTGTGAGGATTTTATAACCCTTACTGTTACGCAATCGACGTAACGTTTGGGTGAATTCTTCGTCCTCGGTGTTAATAGATCGAAAAGCGGTAATCTTAGGGGGAAGCTCTTCGTTCCCAAAAAATGCCTTTTCTTCATCGCTAAGCGGTAGTTCTACCGCTACAACTGTTTGTTGCGATGCCACAGGTGTTGTTAAGTTTATTGCTGGTGTGGGTGTATAGGGGGAATCATTAAGAGTTAACTCAGCACCTAGCAATCTATCGTCAGGGATATAAGGTTCTAGCTCTATCTCATCAAAGCTAATGTTGTCGTAACTTTCATCATCTAGCATAACTGTGCTGTGAGGAAACCGAAGGTTGAGTTGTTCTCGATCACGCCATTGCTCGTTTTGAAAGCCTGGAGTGATTTGTTTGAAGATAACAATGTTTACTTCATACCACTGAGTGTCTTCGGGCAGTGTTAGGTTTTCTGAGGCGTAAGCGTGGGGCATAAAGGTTAAAAGACTACTGGCAAACCACGCACTCTTTAGTGATAGAGGGAGAATACTTAAGGAGTTAATATTGCGCATCGTGTATTACTTCGCCTTCTTTTTTGGAAGTAGTCGATTGATCAGTGTATTGACTGCCTCGATTCGTTCATCATGGTTTTCAAGTTCTAGGGTAAATCTTAGTTTATCTGCTCCCTCAAGTCTGTAAATTTGAGGTTGAGACTGCACTAGTTGTACGATTGTTAATGGATCAACGCCAGTGCTTGAGCCAAACTCAAGTTTCCCGCCGTTGGGGCCTGCATCAACTTTGTCGATACCGACTTTTTGAGCTAGTAGTTTGAGCTTGGTAACGCTGAAAAGGTTCCGTGTCGCATTGGGTAATGTGCCAAAGCGATCCACCAACTCTACCCGTAGCTCGTCGAGCTGGTTGTTAGTTTTGGCATTGGATATACGCTTGTACATGATAAGGCGGGTGTGCACGTCCGCTAAGTAGTCATCGGTAATCAATGCAGGTAGGCCTAAATTGACTTCTGCGCCGTGCCGAAGTGGTTTGTCGAGGTTGGGTGTTTTGCCTTCTTTTATCGCTTCGATGGCTTGCTCTAACATTTCCATATACAGGGAGAAACCAATAGAATGCATATTCCCGCTTTGCTCATCACCTAATAGTTCCCCTGCGCCACGAATTTCCATATCATGGCTAGCAAGGGTGAAACCTGCCCCTAAGTCTTGAGCATTTTCAATAGCGTCTAAACGCTTTTTGGCATCACCTGTCATGGATTTGGGGTGTGGTGTCATCAGGTAGGCGTAAGCTTGGTGGTGTGATCTACCTACTCGGCCTCGTAATTGGTGTAATTGTGCAAGGCCTAGTTTGTCCGCTCTATCCATAATAATGGTATTTGCTGAGGGGATATCGATACCGGTTTCGATGATAGTTGTACAGACTAAGACATTGTATCGCTTGTGGTAAAATTCAGACATGACGTGTTCGAGTTCCCGCTCTCGCATTTGGCCATGGGCAACAACAACGCGTGCCTCGGGAATCATTTCTTCAATTTCTTTTGCACGTTTATCGATGGATTTAACTTCATTGTGCAATAGGTATACCTGCCCACCTCGAAGTAGCTCTCTCAATATTGCCTCTTTTGTTATAGCGGCATTGTCTTGACGTACAAAGGTTTTAATGGATAGACGTTTTGCTGGAGGGGTGGCAATAATAGATAAATCCCTAATACCAGACATGGCCATATTTAGCGTTCTAGGGATTGGCGTTGCGGTAAGAGTTAGCATATCTACGTCAGCACGCAGGGCTTTTAGGCGTTCTTTATGGCGCACACCGAAGCGGTGTTCTTCATCAACGATAACCAGGCCAAGTTCTTTAAATTCGATATTTTCACTGAGTAACTTGTGGGTGCCAACGACAATGTCGACGTTGCCTGCTGCGATTTGTTTTAACGCTGCGGTTTGCTCTTTTGCTGAGCGAAAACGAGACAGTACTTCGATATTGATTGGCCAGTCAGCAAAGCGATCTTTGAAGCTTTCAAAGTGTTGTTGTGCAAGCAGGGTAGTGGGCACTAATACCGCCACTTGTTTGTCGCCTTGGGTAGCAATAAAGGCCGCGCGCATCGCCACTTCAGTTTTACCGAAACCTACATCACCACAAACCAATCGATCCATGGGCTGTATGGATAACATATCGTTAACAACAGAATTAATGGCGGTTTGCTGATCAGGGGTCTCTTCAAATGGGAAGCCTTCTTTAAATAGCTCATAGTCAAGTTTGTTAAGCTTGAAGGCGTGGCCTTGTTTGGCAGCGCGGCGCGCGTATATGTTTAATAGCTCAGCTGCAACGTCATGAAGCTGTTCTGCGGCTTTGCGCTTTTCTTTGCTCCATTGATCGGTACCCAGCTTGTGCAATGGTGCAAGATTTTCATCAGATCCAGAATAACGACTGATGAGGTGTAACGATGATACGGGAACATACAGCTTGGCTTCTTTGGCGTATTCCAGCGTTAGGAATTCTTGAGCTTGGCCATCAATATCAAGAGACTGTAGGCCTTTATAGCGGCCTACACCGTGATCAAGGTGTACGACGGGAGCATTCATCTTGAGTTCAGTGAGGTTCTTGATGATATTGTCGGATTGGTCATCGGTTTTCTTTCGACGACGTTTTTGAATAACCCGCTGGCCAAACAGCTGGCCTTCGGTAATTACGGCTATGGGGGTGTCGTCGCCAATAACCAGGCCTTCAGCCAAGGGGCCTACAATAATGGAATGCAGGGAATCATCGTCTAAAAAATCGCTCCAAGATGTAGTGTTTTTGGGGTGATTTCTAATGCGCCCTAACAGTTCGAGCAGGGTTTCTTTACGGCCAGCGGATTCAGCGCAAAACAGTACACGAACATTCCTGTCTTTTGCATCAATTAAGAAGTTTTCAAGTTTAGCTAATGGTTGTTGGGCTTTCGCATCAATATACAGCTCTTGAGGGGCTTCTAAGGGCAATGAAAAGCGCCCAGGTTTTTCTTCTACGGGAGCTGCTTGTATAGATATCCGCTTAAAGCTTTTCAGTTGCGAAAAGAAATAATCAACGGGTAAGAAAAGGTCTTTGGGCGGAAGTATGGGTTTGATGGTGTCATGGCGCAGTTCTTCATAGCGAACATGGCAATCGTTCCAAAAGTGGGTAGCAACATCATCGAGCTTTTCTGGAGTAATGATTAAGGTGTTTTTGGGCAGATAATCGTAGAGTGTTTCGGTATTATCAAAAAATAGCGGTAAATAATATTCAATACCTGCAGAGGCAATCCCGTCATTGATATCTTGGTATACCGGACATGACCGATGATTGACATCAAAGGCATCTTTCCAGCGAAGCTTAAATTGGGTAATTGCATCACCGTTTAGGGGGAATTCCTTAGCGGGTAATAACCGCACGCTGTCCATTTTTTCAATAGAACGTTGTGTTTCAGGGTTAAAGGTTCGCAGGGTGTCGATTTCATCGTCAAATAGCTCGATTCGATAAGGAACCTCGCTGCCCATAGGGAAGATATCAACGATAGCGCCACGAACAGCAAATTCGCCATGATCATACACACTGTCCACACAGCGATAACCGCTTTCTTCTAACTGTGTGCGAGTGATTTCGATATCAAATTGTTGGCCGGTATCGAGAACAAGGCTTCGCCCGGTTAAGAATTGGTGAGGGGTGACCCTGTGCATTCCGGTGCTTAGAGGTACAACTAAGATGCCTTTGGTGACTTGAGGGAGGCGGAATAGTGTTGCTAGGCGTTGAGATACGATATCTTGGTGTGGGGAAAAACTATCGTAGGGTAATGTTTCCCAGTCAGGGAATGATAGAATTTCGTGGTCTTCTCCGCAAAAGAAGGCCAAATCTTGTTCGATTTGTAGTGCCGTGAATGTGTCGGGGGCGATTACCAGTGTTAACCCGTCATGAAGTAAGCTAGCTTCCGCTATGCTCCAGCTGGTTCCGCTGCCCTTTAGGTTTCCCCAGGTTTTAACATCACCGGCTTTGGTGGGGAGTTGCTGTTTAAGGTGCTTTAATAACTGGCTTTTCTTGTTGCCCATGAAGAAAACTCAATAACGGATGAAGGGGCAGAATTCTACATGGTTTGGGTGCGCCTAGAAACCGACTACCGAATGATAAGCGGTGAATTATGTAGGGTTAGTATGATTATTCTAATTAGTCTTGTTAACGTGGTTGAATAGGGTGATTTTTGTTCTAGTTTTAGGGAAGTAAATTGGGGTTTAAAGAGAAAACCCCATAAAGAGAGAGAATGTTATGACAGATAAAAAAGATGATGTTGACAACATTGCAGAGAAAGTGAAAGAGTCCGCCAATCAAATATGGCTGGCTGGCCTGGGTGCTTATGCTAAAGCAGAAGAAGAGGGCAGTAAGTTATTTGATAACCTTGTACACGATGGCGAAAAGATAGAAACCAAAACACGGGGATATATTGATAAGGGCCTAGATGTTGCTAAAGATAAAGTTGACGAAGTAAAAGCTAAGGCGACAGGTTCGTGGAACAAGGTTGAAAAAGCTTTTGATTTACGTGTTTCAAAGGCTTTGAGCCGGTTAAACATACCAACGCGCCGAGATGTCGATCACCTAGTTGAAAAAATATCTGCGCTAAATGAAGAAATCGAAACGTTAACGCAGAAAGTGAATGAAAAGACAGTGGCCAAAAAAGCTGCGAAGAAAAGTAAGCAAAAAGATCAATGATACATTGAAAGCCGGCGCTAAATATGCCGGCTTTGTTGTTTCTAGGTTGTGAATAACTTTATTAAATCAGGAAAGTTGTTCACATTGATGGAATTACATAGAAACGGCATAAGCAAGAGTAGCTAACTTATTGATTTTATATGCTATTAATTCTAAGTTATTGATTTTAAAGGGAAATTAAATTGATCAAAAAGCGATCGATTTGTAGGGGCCCTTTATAAAATGGGTGTTTGGGCATCTTTTCACCAAGACATCCACAGACTTTTCCACAGATATTGTGGATAGTTTTAATCGCTAGATTGATCTGTAAAGTAAGTCAATGGGTAAAGACAGTTGTCTAAAAATAAAGCGGGCATAAATGCATCAGTCAGCAAGGGGAGCATCTGATGGAGTTGTATAAGAAGCAAGAAGCAAAAAGTACAGGTCAGCCAGGGGAATGGTGGTTGAAGTGTATTTATGTGGTCGCACAAAAAATGATTAGCCTGGAGTGTACAAAAGGCGGTCGAGTGTATCCATCGTCATTGTCATTGAAATTGCTTAAATTTTCAGCTAATCAAGGGTATGTGCCAGCGAAAATGCAGCTGGGGCAACATTTGTTTGAGTCAGGTATAGCAAAAGCAGATAAGCGCAATGGCTTGGAATATCTAAGGCAGGCGGCGAAGCGCGATGAACCTAATGCACAGTTTTTGCTAGGGCAAGCATTCTTGCAAGGTTGTGATGTAGTTGCGCAAGATAATCAACTTGCCGCACATTGGTTGGCACTAGCGGCAGATAGCGGTCACAGTCAAGCTAGGCAATTACTTGAGATAATTCAGCAAAATGACGCTAGAATGCGACAACAAGCGTCTGCGGCGGGAAGCAAAGCTTCTAAACCGAAGATTACAAAAAACGCGCTACCTGCATAAATCACGTAAGCCTGTATCAAGTAAGAGAGCCCATTAATGACTGACCCCTATATCATTGACGTTGACCAAACCAATATCAATGACGTTTTACAGAAATCCATGCAAACCCCTGTGTTATTGAATTTTTATTCAAGCATGAGTGAGCCGAGTAACACATTGGCGCCTATCTTGGTAACCATCGCAGATGACTATCAAGGAAAGTTTATTCTTGCTCGTGTAGATTCTGATGCAATGCCAGAAATTGCACAACAATTAGGCGTTCGAGCAATTCCCGCGTTAAAACTTGTGGTGAAAGGGCAGCTTGCAGGAGAGCTTGAAGGCGCTCAGCAAGACGCTGAAGTTCGTCAATTGTTGGAGCCTCACATTGGTGTGGCAGATATATCAGGGCACGAAGACCCCTTTGTTGGACAAATTCAACGTGCAGTGTCCATGGGGGCATTGGATGAAGCGATAGCTTCTCTAGAGTCGGCAATCACAGAGCAGCCAACGGTGATGGCTTACCAAGCGTTATATGCTGATGTATTAATGGATGCGAAGCGTATAGAAGATGCAGAAGCAGTGATTAAGAATATGGGGGACGATGCTCTGGTACCGAAAGCAAAAGGCCGATTATTCTTTGTTCGGCTGTTGGAAGGTGCTGAGCCCGCTCAACATTACCAAGCTCAAATACAAGCTGACGGTGGTGGTAGTGAATCTCGCTATTTTCTTGGGGCTCATCTGATGATCTCTGGGCAAGAAGAGACAGGATTAAATTTGCTGTTAAGTGTGATGATGAATGATCGTGCTTATGAAGAGGACGGCGCACGTTTAGCTTTGTTATCTGCTTTTGATTTTATGGGTACAGAAAACCCGTTAACGTCGAAGTTTCGTAGGAAGCTATTTGCGTTGTTGCATTAAATTGATGTTTTACTTGGTGTCCGTCTAGCGGGTCTTGAAGACCGCATTATTCTATTTTGGCGTCACCCTTGTTCCCATGCCTTGCATGGGAATTCTATTTCGAATATCCCACCGTTTTTGTCGTATACCCAAATGTACCGTGTGAGTTCATTCTGTTTGACTATAATTTACATATACAGACGTTGTTGCGCTTGGTTGAGTTTTACATCGAGTGTAGTGCCTGGAATATTTGTATTAGAAAGATAGGAGGAATCTGTCAACCTTGATGATAGAGGAAAAAGAACGAGATATAACGGACTTGTTTCATCTAGATGGAGGGGATGAGTTTTTTGCTGACTCGTTACATTTGCGTTTTAACGATGCTCTAGAGGTGCGGTATCGACGTATCTATGCGCGCAGAGATCGTCGTTATGTGCGTGTCTTGCTGCTTGTATTGCTAGTAAGTTATGTTTTGTATGGTGCGTGCGATTGGTATTTACTAGGGGATAATGTCTCTCCTGTTTGGGTAATTCGTTATTTTGTAGGCACTCCGATACTGGCACTGTTATTGTTTTTTTCTAATGCACGTTGGATTGAACGTTTTCTACAGGCATTTATTGTTACGGGCATTTTTACCCTTGTCGTTACGACGTTGTTGATGGTTAGCCTTGTGAGTGGGGAGGCTGTTCACCTGTACCTAAGTAGTTTGTTAGCGATGATTATGGGAGGGCTAACAATCACCCGGATTCAATTTAATTATGCGGCGTTTACTGCGGGTTTGTATATGCTGTTTGCAAGCGTTGTTTTGTTGCCTATGGCGCAGACAAGTCCTCTGATTATGTATTATCTACTATTGAATTTTGCCGCAGTGTTGTTGTGCCTTCTCGCAGTTTTTACTTACGAGAAGATGATTCGACGAGAATTCTTGCAAAAGATTCTGATACAGCGAAAAAATCACGAGTTAAGAAAAGCAAACGAAAAGCTGAAAACCTTAGCGGATAATGATGCTTTGACCAATATCGCCAATAGGCGTTACTTCGATCAGGTATTGGATCAAGAGTGGCGTAGGGCAAAACGTCGAGGTTATAGTATTGCGATGTTGATGGTAGATATCGATTATTTTAAAGCATTTAACGACAGTTTGGGGCATTTGGAGGGGGATCGGTGTATACAGCAGGTTGCACAGGCTCTGGATACGTTAGTACGTCGCCCTGGGGACCTTGTCGCTCGATATGGAGGAGAAGAGTTTTCGATAATATTACCTGCGCTTAATATCGATGAAGCAGAGCAATTAGCGCAAGCCGTATGTGATGAAATTCAAGGGTTAAATATAGGCCACCCTAACTCCAGCGTAGCCGACGAGGTAACGGTGAGTGTGGGAGCTGCTGCGATTGTTCCTACTGTTGGCTTCTCAAAAATGGATTTGATTGCAATGTCTGATGAAGCCTTGTATTTGGCAAAAAGCCAAGGCAGAAATCGCACTGCCAGGGTGATTGTGCCAAAGCAAGAGTCCTTGCTCGATTAGTGATATTTGATGATAACCAACTGTTACCAACAAATGATAGAAAAGCTTTCGTGATGCTGGTATAAACGCTGGTCTCTAAGGGTATTGGTGTATCTCATTACCCCCTATCGTCGATATAAAGAGATTGGCAGTGGAAAACAGAAAATACTATCAAGTCGTTGATGAGTTGGCCTCGTTACGTAAAGCATCGCCGTTCAACTTACGTTTTTCTCAATTGATGGAATATGCGTTTCAGCAATCTTATGGGCTCTGGTATCGTGATGCCATTCGTGTTGCAACGTTATTTGCCGCTGCATTGTTAGGTGGGGCTCATATCGTACAATGGTTGTCAGGATTATCTGTTCACCCGTTTGTAGAATTAGGTCGATTAGGCTCGATTGCAATGTTGATTGCGACCTACGTTTATGTGGCTCGATCTAAGCGTCTCATTTATCAACACCTTCTTGTTAACCTAAATGCTCTTGTCGCAACCCTCGTTATTCTATCGTTTTGTATTTCTTATCCTGCACCGTTTAAACATATTTTTTATACCGCGATAATATTTGTACAGATTTTTGTTTTTGCATTAATTCGAATGCCGTTCATTAGCGCATTTTTTGGGGCGCTAGTGATTCTGGCGGTATCAAATGTGGCAATTTATTATGATGGTACGCCTGCAGCTGAGTGGTTTTTCCTGACGTTTTTCCTAGTGGCGGGTGCAATATTGTCCTTGGTTATTTGTTACCGAATGGAGCGAGGTGCGAGAGAGAATCATTTGCAGTCAATATTGATAAGTATGGAGCGGGACCAGCTAAAACTGCAAAATGCAAAGCTAAAAGAGCGCCTGTCTGAAGACCCGGTTACTCACCTGCTAAATCGACGCACATTTGAAAACGCCGTGCTGGATAAATGGAATAGGGCATTTCACAATCGGAAAGAATCTGCTTTGGTGGCAATTAGTATTGAGTCACTCAAGAAATTAAATCAGATGCGTGGCTCAGATGCAGGTGATGACTTATTAAAATCCGTAGCTAGACAGATTAAAAAGATATTGTTTGAATCTGATGATGTGGCTGCACGTATTTCTGGGGGGCGTTTTTGTGTGTTGTTGTCAAATGCGTCAAATTCAGAGATTTCTCGACGCATGAAGCGCTTGAGAAAAGGGTTGTTGTCCATTTCGATATTGCAAGAAGATGAAATAAGTAATGCCGGCATACGGATTAGCGTTGCAACAAATGTTCTTGTTCCGGATGCGGAAGGGGATTCCCGAGATGCCATTGTTCGGGTAATGCGAGATGTTGAACCGATGTTTTTTGTGGAGAATGAGCAGGACGCTGATGTTGAGGCGTTACTGGCCAGCTAAGTTTTGTCAATGATTAGGCGACAAGCTGAGGTCTGCCGCGGGGTGTTTGTATTATATTATGCATACCCGCTATGAACGTTGTTATTGCTTCATCTTTTGTTAGATTTGAAAGACCGTTGTGCGGGTAGTTTTCAAACCAACAGATTGCAAGAGCATGAAGGTTACATGGGTCATCAGGGAATTCACTAAGTTTGGAATCATACGTTGCCCAGGCCATCGCGGTAGCGTAGGACAGATTGGTTACCAATTCTTGCTCAGGGTTTACCAGAAAGGCATGCTGTGAAGCAAAGCCTCGAACGGTGCTGGCGAGGTCGCTATCAAATGCTAGATGTTTATCCCAAACTTCTCGGTGACTTACTTTATCAAGCAAGTATAACCCGAAACGCCGTTCTTGATGATCTGAGTAAAGTCGATCGCCTAAATTGGACATAATCAACGCGGTGCCGAGTAATAACGCCTCGGTTGCGGGTGTCCACTGATTTAGTTGCGTTAACGTTGGGTGAATAACTGCTTCTTTGAGATCTTGCGAAAAAATTCCCATATTACATCTCGTTTTGCCTGCCCTTATAATTTAGGTTAGTGCAAACCCTCGCAAATGACAGAAAATAATATTGGACATTGCCGTTTTACCGAAAATAATGGCGTGTACAGGAGAATCCTACCTTAAGGAAAGCCCTCAAAAATCTTTTTTTTCAATCTTATCTTAATTCTCTCTTAAGAATTCGATATTACGATGGATATCAAGTTATCGAGAGGTTGTTCAAAATGTTGTCAAAAGTACAGTTACACTTATCCTCAGGAAAAATGTCTGATCCTCAGTTTTACCGTGATCAAGACAAGCTTCAGTTGGCAGTACCTGTATTAACAGGCCGTCAATCACTAAGTAACGGATTAATTGATATTGATGAGACAAGTGCTTTACGCCGTGAGGCAGAGCAATTTGTCACTAAGCGGTTTAGCTCAGAATATGGTGCAACGGTTGAATTCTTTTTGGGTCGCCATATTTTGTCTTATGACGAGGGGGAGCTTAAGTCTGTTGTTGGTTATCATGTTGCAGATGAGAAACCTCTGTATTTGGAACAATATTTATCTGCTCCCGTAGAACAAGTTATTGCTCATCGACGAGATGTTAATGAATTCATAGATCGTGCTTCGGTTGTAGAGGTAGGGAATTTGGCTTCAACTTCTCCAGGCAGTTTTAGGCGTTTGATCCTATCGTTGTGTCGGTATTTTCACGAAGGTTCATCATCTTGGGTTGTTTTTACATCAACCCCGCAATTACTCAACACCTTTAAAAAATTGGGGCTGGAATTGGTTTTCCTTGGTGATGCTTACGCGGATGATTTAGCAAGTGGGGTGGAAAATTGGGGCAGTTATTATGAGCATAAACCAACGGTAGTCGCAGGAAATATAGGTTATGGGTTACAACAGTTATTAGCTAATCCAGTATTAAGAAAATTACTGGATAGAGCTCCTATCCCTTACAAAGAGGGGGTCTGATATGACTATTCTTATTCGAGCATTACAGAAGCATGCCAAGCAACAGCCTTGTAAATTAGCAGTACGCACATCGTCGATAACCCTGAGTTATTTACAATTGTTTCAGCAAGTAGAGCAGCTAGCGACTCAATTACGCGAACGGGGTGTCAGCCGCTTGGCAATACTGGAGGACAATTCACCAGCGTGGGTAATTGCCGATTTAGCGGGACAAATGATGGGTGCGACTGTGGTACCAGTCCCATTGTTTTTTTCTGGGGAGCAACAACAGCATTTAATCAATCAGAGTGGCGTGCAAGTGGTGTTAAGTAGTCAGGCGTCGTTGTTGGATGCGGTGGCTCCTGTTGAGTTCGCAGATGTGCTCGCGTACCCCACTTCATTGGATTTTTCGTTTTATATGATGACGCTATTGGGGTGTTCGGTGCCGTCAATGTCAGCATCCAAAATAACGTATACATCCGGTTCTACGGGGCAACCAAAAGGGGTGTGCCTTGCACCTAGAGTTATTGATGAAACATTGCAGGCCTTGTCTGAAGCAGTGGAGCAACCTGATGGCATAACACATTTATGTACGTTGCCATTGGCAACATTGTTAGAAAATTTAGCGGGAGTATATTTGCCGTTGTTAAAAGGTGGCACGATTATTCTTAAATCCCAGGCTGAGTTAGGCATTGGTGGGTCTAGTGGTTTAGATATTCAAAAGTGGGCAGAGGCGCTTGCTGAAAGCCGTACTGAAAGCCTTATATTGACGCCAGAATTGCTAAAAGCACTTATTTTTTTGATGACTCATCATGGTTTGGTATTGGAATCTTTGCGCTTTGTTGCAGTGGGTGGTGGCAAGGTGTCACCGGAATTGTTGGAGAATGCCAACGCTCTTGGGTTGCCAGTATATGAAGGATACGGATTGTCGGAGTGTGGTTCAGTTGTTGCGTTAAATCGACCTTCAGCGAGTAAACCGGGCACGGTGGGCAAGCCGCTTAGACATGTAAATGTATCCATTGCGAAAGATGGTGAAGTGATAGTTTCCGGCAATGCGTTTTCAGGGTACTTAGGCGAAATGGTGCAGGGGGTGTCGGTGCAGCAGGCTGTGGCGACAGGTGACTTAGGGTATTTTGATGATGAAGGGTTTTTGGTCATCAACGGGCGAAAGAAAAATCTCATTATTTCTTCATTTGGAAGGAATGTGTCTCCTGAGTGGGTAGAAGCAAAATTAAGTGCCAACCCAGCCATCGGTCAAGTGATTGTTGTGGGTGATGGGCAGCCGTATAACGTGGCAATTGTTACTGCAGCAATGCAAAGCATCACATCACATAAAATTGATGATGTTGTGCGATTGGTTAATCAATCGTTGCCGGATTACGCCCAAATAAAATACGCGATCTTATCGGACCAGTCATTCACACCGGTTAATGGCTTACTAACGGCTAACGGTCGATTGAAGCGAGAGGTGATTGTCGACACATATCATGACGAATTATTACAACATTATTCATCGGAATATCAGCTGGCTCACAAGGGGTTGTTGCATGCAAAAGATAAAAGCTAAGGATAAATATCGAGAACAAAGGTAAGCATTAGGAAAGCTCTTAATGCATACACCTATATGTAGGTTGATACAGCGTTAATAATTACTAAAGACATTCTTATTGGAGAAATAGCATGAATTTTTTTGATCGGTTACAAGCAGAGACAGCAGAAGAACGAGCAGCCTTGCTCTCAACACCCATTATTATGGATGCGATGAGTGGGGATATAACATTGGATCAGTATATTGCTTTTTTAGGGCAAGCTTATCATCACGTAAAGCATACGGTACCTTTGCTTATGGCTTGTGGTGCTCGATTATCTGAAAACCACGAGTGGTTACGTGTTGCCGTTGGTGAATATATAGAAGAGGAAACGGGGCATCAGGAATGGATACTAAATGACATTGCCGCATGCGGTGCCGATAAAGAGGTTGTGAGAGCAGAAAGACCGGCTCCATCTACTGAACTGATGGTGTCTTATGCCTACGACACCATTGCTCGTATGAACCCTGTGAGTTTCTTTGGCATGGTACATGTCCTTGAAGGGACTAGTGTGACAACGGCAACTGGGGCAGGGGAGAAAATTCAACAAGTATTAGGGTTGCCTAATCAGGCGTTCTCTTATTTGTTTTCTCATGGCAGTCTGGATCTAGAGCACATCAAATTCTTTGAAGATTTGATGAATAAGATTGAAAGCAGTGAAGATCAAGAAGCGATTATTCATGCAAGTAAAATGTTTTATCGTTTATATGCCGATATATTTCGTTCACTTCCATCAAGGAGAATGCAACATGCAGCTTAATGGTAAGCGTGTGGTGCTAACAGGAGCATCAGGTGGTATTGGTGAGGCAATTGTGGATGCACTAGCAGAGCAGGGCGCTCATCTTGTTATCACTGGACGAAATAAACAAAAGTTAGCTCAGATTGCTCATGCTGTTAGGGAAATGGGAGGTGTTTGTGATGTTGTTGTAGCGGACCTTGGAACGACAGAGGGTATTTTTAAAGTTCAGCAAGTAGTACATGAATTGGGTTATGTAGATCTGTTGATTAATAATGCAGGTATTAGTGAATTTGAAGCATTTGATATTCAGTCAGATGATGCTATTGAACAGTTGCTGCATATTAACCTTATATCTCCGATGAAATTGACAAAGCGGTTGTTGCCATATTTGAAAGCAGCGGAGCGAGGTTTGATCGTTAATATTGGCTCTACCTTTGGCTCCATTGGTTACCCTGGTTTTGCTTCTTATTGCGCTTCAAAGTTTGGCTTGCGGGGTTTTAATGAAGCTCTTTCAAGAGAGTTGGCGGATACAAATGTTAATGTGTGTTACATCGCGCCTAGAGCGACACAAACAGCAATAAATAGTCAGAATGTGATGGATATGAATGATGCTCTTGGGGTTAAGGCAGACTCTGCCGTTTGGGTTGCTGAGCACGTTGTGAGGGCTGTGCAAAAAGATTATCAGCGGGTCTATCTTGGTTGGCCAGAAAAGTTTTTTGTTCGAATGAATGCATTGTTTCCGGGGGTTGTAGCGAGTTCTATTATCAAGCAGTTACCGGTAATTCGCCGCTATTTGGCATCAGCGCCAAATGTTGGGTTTAAAAACACACAACATATAGCTGATTAGAAATAATACACATATTGATAGGTTGAGAGGAAAGGCATCATGTTAAATATTCTATGCAAAATAAGTTTTTTTATAATGTTAAGTGCTTCAGTGTCTATAACGCAGGCAGAGTCTACTGATCAAACATCACAAGACGTGGTATCTGATGTGCAAAGTCTTTATCGGCAGTGGGCAGATATACGTTATCAACAAAAGAGTGAAGAGCGAGAGGCAATGTTTGAATCATTGCGAGAAGAAGCTGCACGCTTAACCGGCGCACACCCGAAGGACGCTGAGCTTTGGATTTGGCGAGGGATCATTAACAGTACTTATGCTGGAGAAGTAGGCGGATTATCTGCTTTGTCCGTGATTAAAGAGGCTAAGAAGAATTTAGAGATGGCATTGGAGCTTGATGCTTCTGCACTGAGTGGTTCGGCATTTACCAGCTTGGGTGTTTTGTATTATCAAGTGCCTGGTTGGCCATTAAGTTTTGGTGACGATGATGAGGCGGAAGAGTTCCTTAAAAAAGGGCTAATTATCAATCCTAAGGGCATAGATTCCAATTTTTTCTACGCGGACTTTTTAATAAATCAGGGGCGTAAAAAGGAAGCAAGGGGTTACTTAGAGATAGCAGAAAGTGCTGCAGATCGTATTGATCGACCCGTTGCCGATAAAGGTCGCCGCTCAGAAATAGCAGAACTTAAGGCGAGGTTGTAACGGTGGGAGGCTGTAATTAAACCGTATAAGGCGGGGTTAATGGAAAAAAAGCTTTGAAATAGCCCCGCCGATCGTTGACCAAAATAACTCTCGAAACTTTTGAAGCCATGATCGAGAGGACCAGCTTATTTCATCGATACATTGGCAATGTGTAAAGTCTTGGAGCATCATTTCTTCGACTTTGTTGGCAAATTCTTTATCGATGATTTCTTGATTGGCCTCAAGGTTCCAGCGTAAGTTCCAACGATCAAAATTACAGGATCCGATGCTGCTCCAGTTATCAACGAGAGCAACTTTCATATGTAAAAAACGGGGTTGGTATTCAAAAATACGTACGTTGTTTTTTAACAGTTTGCCATAAAGGGCCTGTCCTGCGAATCGAACCGAAGGGTGGTCTGTTTTTGGCCCTGGTAGCAAAAGGCGAACATCTACGCCACGCATAGCCGCCTTTTTAATCTCTCTTCGTAGTTTTCGAGAAGGGTAGAAATAAGCGGTGCTGATCCAGGCCCTTCTGTTTGCATTGCGTAGTTGACTGATAAGCGCCCCTTTTATTGGGACGCTACCAAAACCTCTGCTGCCATTAATTCTTGCATGTGGCGTGGAGGGTGAGAATTGGGTTTTGTCTAAAAAAGAAAGTCGGTATTGTTGGATTTTCTCTCGCCAGTTTTGAATGCTGTAAGGCGATTTAAACGTTGACCATACATGTTCGAATAAACGTTTCCAATCTCCAACAACGGGCCCTTGTATTTCAATCATCAACTCTCTCCATGCGTGTTGATGGGAAGTTTTCGGATCGAAATCATCAGTAATGCCGGCTCCACCGACAAATGCACGTTGATCATCAATAACAATGATTTTTCGATGATCACGAGCTAAATTGATGAATTTCTTGTCTCCGCGTAAACGGTTATAAAAACGAACAGCAACGCCAGACTCCCTGAGTTTATGGCGGTCTTGTTGATTAAAATCAAGAGATCCAACGTGATCCAATAAAAATCTCACGTGCACTTGGCGGGCAGCGGCTCTAGAAAGAGCATCAATAAAGCGGTTTGCAACTTGCCCCGATGACACTAAGTACATTTCTATTTCGATAGTGGTGTGGGCAGCTTCTATCGCTTCAATGATGCGAGGAAAGAATCGATCGCCATCGGGTAATAATTCGAAGTGGTTTCCCGAGCGCCAAGGTGTCGGAGTGATGCAAACTTTTGTTGATGGATGTGATTCCATAATAATTCAAAAGTATTCCGGTGATTTATTTGTCGTGGTTCATGGTGCTATGATTCATTTCGCTGTGATTCATGCCTTCATGCTTCATGCTTTCGTGATCGATACTAACATTACCCCAGATCGTCCAGCCGCCATAGATAATCATTAGTATACCAGCAACGGATCGGGTTGTTTTTGAGCGTGCAAAGTCAGCCAGAATACTACCAAAGAAACCGATGCCGACCATTGCGGGTATAGTGCCTAAGCCAAAGAAAAACATGAGAAAAGCACCATCAATCATATCCCCCGATGTCATTGACCATGTCAGACCACTGTAGACTAGCCCGCAGGGAAGCCAACCCCATAGCGCACCGAGCGCCAAAGCTTTCCAGGCGTTATTAACGGGCATTAGAGGTCGAGTCAGTGGGCGTATGCGTTTCCATATAATGCTACCAATACGTTCGAGTTTTGCTAAAGCCATCCACCAGCCACTAATGTAGAAACCGAGAAGAATCATCATTACACCGGATAGAATACGTAGCATTGAGATGCTATGACCGCTAGACAAGTGATCTATTGTAGCCCCAATACCCCCTACCAGCGCACCCGCTACCATATAGCTGGCAATACGGCCGCAGCTGTAAAATAATTGAAAGCTTAGTTTACGAAGGGTATTCGTTAATGTGCTGGATGGAGACGTAGAAGGAGACATTGCAGTGGCAAGGGCTCCACTGATACCACCACACATTCCAACGCAATGTAAGCTGCCAAGGAAGCCGATGGAGAAAGCCGTAATAAAATTGATGCTGGCGGTAATTTCTGTAAGCATAAATAAAGCGCAGTTAGCGAAGTTGATCTTCTTGTGAATCTGAAGTTTCCTGTGGCTTCTGGACTTCATCCTCATCGAAGAGAATACGATGTGCCTCTCGATCTAGGTCGTCAAATTGCCCACTTTTAACTGCCCATAAAAAAGCAGCAATCCCAAAGGCAAGCAATAACATTGCTAGAGGAATTAAGAAATAAATGACATTCATGCTTGGTTCCGGTGGCTGGATTGGGGAAGGGTGTTTTGTATGCGTAGAGCGTTCAGTACAACAAATAATGAGCTGGTAGACATGCCAATAGCTGCCAACCACGGTGGGACCCACCCCATTATGGCGGCTGGCAATGCGCAGGCATTATAAAGCAGTGCCCAAATAAGGTTTTGTTTTATGATTCGGTAGGTCTTTTTTATCGTAGTAAAGACGTCAATAAGTGTGCTGATGTTGGGGTTGATGAGTAACCCATCGGCAGCACTTTTTGCTAGATCTGTACCGTTAGACATGGATATCGAACAGTTAGCTGCTGCAAGGACAGGGGCGTCGTTGAGGCCATCGCCAATCATTAAAACGTTTTTACCTTGTTTCTGTAATGCTTGGATAGTATTAAGTTTGTCATTGGGAGATGCATTGGAAATGACCTGCTTGATACCTAATAGGTCACCGACAACGGATGGGTGGTCACTACTATCACCACTAAGGATGTGGAGTTGGTAACCTTGGTGTTGTAGAAATTGAATTAACGCGGGACAATCTTTACGAATGGTATCTTCAATCCTGAAACGAGCAAGCAGTAGGTTGTCCCTACTTAACCATACCCATTGACCACTAGGGGGTTCATTTTCTTGCTGGCTGCTTGATGGTGATACGTAGGAGTAACTGCCGATTTGGTATGTGGAATGGTTATACTCACCGCAGACACCCCGGTTGCTTTGTATATGAACGTTACTCATTTCTAAAGGTGAGTTTTTTGTATTCAGACAGAACGCTTTTGCAATGGGGTGTTCTGAGTGCCACTCTAAGCTTTCGGCGATGGCTTTTGCCTCTGCGAGTGATATGTTTGAGTCTGGATATAGGTAACATTCAGATACCGAAAATTCCCCGCTGGTTAATGTCCCCGTTTTATCAAAAACAATATCGCTGGTGCCGTTAAGGGCTTCTGAAAAGCGACTGTTGCTTGTTAGAAAGCCGTGATTAGCTAAGGCTGAAGCGGATGATGTGATGGCTGCAGGTGTAGCAAGTGATAAAGCGCAAGGGCAGGTAACCACAAGAACCGATAGTGTTATCCAGAACGCCATGCTTGGTTCGATCACGTACCAGGTGCCAAAAACGACGGAAGAAATAACTAAGACAGCTATTACGAAATAGCGAGAAATTTTATCGGCTAAAATTGTAATGCTGGGTTTATAGCTTTGCGCTTTCTCTAGTAGCAACTGTAGAGCACTGAGAACGCTATCTTTAGGCTGGTGCTGGATGATGACATGAATCGGCTGGGATACATTAATGGTTCCGCCTGTGACGGTATCGCCTTCAGATTTAGCTATGGGGCGCTCTTCTCCTGTGAGCATTGATTCATTAATGTTTGTGCTGCCTTCTCTGATGAAGCCATCTCCGGGAATCGTTTCCCCAGCTTTGACGAGAACGTTATCACCAGGTTTTAGTTGGTCAGCAAGAATGGTGCGAAGCAAGCCCTGCTCACCCTCTACATGGGCCATCAGTGTTGTTCGGTGAGCAATTCGTATCGTTGTTGCAAGAGAGCGGTGGCGCGCTCGCATTTCTAAATAACGGCCAATTGACAGAAAAAGAACAAACATACAAACGGAGTCAAAATAAACTTCAGGGCCATGGGTGAAAGTTGACCATAAACTTGCGAAGAAAGCGGCTGTAATGGCGATGGCGACAGGAATGTCCATGCCTGCGTGCCGGCTTTTGATATTGCGAGCAGCACCTGCTAAAAAGGGATAACCTGAATACATGTAAACGGGAACACAAACTATTGCACTAACCCAGCGTAAAAATTGCTCGTGTTCAGCAGCAATACCTTGGAATGCTCCAAGGTATAACCCTCCGGCAAACATCATAACTTGCATTGCACCTAGCGCCGCTACGCCAATGCGTGCAAGTGCTTTTTTATTCTCTTGCTGAATATTGTTTTCTTGTTTTTGTGGGCAGTAAGGTTCCCCTTGATACCCGATTTTGTGAATGGCAAAGAGAATATCATTCAGTGTTGTTTGCTTAGGGTTCCACTCAACTTCTGCCAAATGGCTTGAAAGGTTAACTCGGCACTGGGTGATACCTTTGAGTTCTTGAAGTTGTTTCTCAATAAGCCAAATACAAGCGGCGCAAGTGATACCAGAAATCATCAGTGTGATGGCTAGGTGGGAGGGGGGGGGTGTGTTAGCTGTGCTGGTATCACTGATGTTTGTATCAGCTATGTTTGTATCGACAACAGCTCTAACAAATTTTTCTTGTAGTTCAGGCTGATTCCAAATGGCATTTTGTTTAAGAAAATCCGGAATGATTTCTCCTGCACGATTTTCTATGTTGGAAGGTGTGCGATGTTTGTAATAATTCTCCATGCCGAGATCTATAATGTTGCTAGCAATCGCCTCACAACCGGGACAGCACATGGGTTGTGCTACTCCAAGAATGGTAACAAAATACTGAACATTGTCAGGTGTAGGCAATCCACAATGGTAACAGATGCTTTCTGGGAAAAAATCCTGGGAAGAGGCTGATAGAAAGCTCATTGTTAACGGGGTTGAATACGGATGTTTGTCACATCATTTGAAAAATTCATATTACCCATAAGTTGCCACTTGGTACTTTTAGGATTAATAGTTAAGTGGTAATAACCGGTAGGTATGGTAGGAAGTTGAATAACAAACTGGCCTTGAGGTGTATAGAACGCCTGATACTCCCGGTCTTTTTCTGGTTGTGTCGGGTGAGCTAGTAATACGTTAACGGTGTTTGTCTTTAGACCGTCAATATTACTTAGTGTGAGCAATAGATGTTTCTTATCGCGATCGAGGTTTATCTGTGCATTGATACCCAATGCTTTGGCTCGTTTTTGTTTATCTAATTGTTGATTAATAGCCTTGCCATCCTTGTACCAATTATCTTTTACAAGCGAGTCTCCATGCTTAAACGCGATAGCAACGGTTATTAGACCAGCAACAACCGCTGATGCAGGGAAAAAGATAATGAACCAGGGCCAAAACTGTTTGTACCAAGCGGTAGGTTTTTCAGTTTGTGTGGTCTGTGTAGGTTGAGTGGTAACGCTCATGATGGTAACGCTCATAATAGATTATCGTTTAGGCATAGGGCCAAGGAATCGACTTTCTTCTTCCACATTAAGGCTAGGATCGTCTAGAGCTTCAATGTAAAAGTAGATGTTGGTGTTAGGGGCTTTTAATGCGCTAGGATCTATGTGTGCCGTTGTTGGTACCACGACAAGCTCCCCAGCTAGAGTCGCAATGGATTCAGGTGTTTCAAGAATAAGCCCTTCTGGCCCAGAAATGGTCACTTTGTATCGGTGAGGTTGCTGAGTTTTGTTTATTATTTTGAGCGTGTAGACATTCTCAATATGGCCTTCAACGTTGATTCTGTAAAGTTGATTTCGATCGCGGATAATATCCACTTCTAGCGGTACGCGGCTAAATAAAACAGCAATAAACCCAATCACCATGGCACAAAGAACAATGGCGTATCCCACCATACGGGAGCGGAAAAGGTGGGAGGGTTTCCCGTCAATAGCGTTTTCAGTTGAGTAGCGCACCAGGCCTCGATCATAACCCATTTGATCCATGACGGAGTCGCATGCATCAATACAGGCGGCGCAGCCGATGCATTCATATTGCAGGCCGTTTCGAATGTCGATGCCGGTTGGACATACCTGTACGCATAGTTTGCAGTCAATGCAGTCACCAAGGCCTTTTTCTTGGTGGTTGGACTTTTTCTTGCGTTTTCCTCTTGGGTCTCCCCGGTTTGTGTCGTAGGTGACAACAAGAGTGTCTGAGTCAAACATAACCCCTTGGAATCGGGCGTATGGGCACATATATATACAGACTTGTTCACGTAACCATCCAGCGTTCATATATGTGGCAACGGTGAAGAAGATTAGCCAAAATATTGCCCATGCATCCAAGTTAAAGTATGCCGTATCTAGCAGTAATTCCACGACGGGAACAAAATAACCGACAAAGGTAAAGGCAGTGAATAACGACAGTAAAATCCAAAAGAAATGTTTAGTGCTTTTTTTTGTGATTTTTTTCAGTGACCAAGGTTGAGCATCGAGGCGAATACGTTGGTGTCGATCACCTTCTGTGACGTGCTCAATCCACATGAAAAAAGTCGTCCACACGGTTTGCGGGCAGGTGTAGCCGCACCAAAGGCGACCAGCAAGCACGGTAAAAAAGAACAAAGCGAAGGCAGCAATGATAAGAAGCCATGATAATAAAATAAAATCTTGAGGCCAAAATGTCATGCCAAAGATATAGAATTTACGTTCGGGTAGATCAAATAATATTGCTTGTCGCCCGTTCCAGGTCAACCAGGGCCCAAGAAAATATACGCCAAGAGTTATCCAAATTGTAATGACGCGTAAGGTTTGAAAAAAACCAGTTGGATTCCGTTGGTAGATTTTTTCTCTTTTTTGATATAAATCGACTGCGCTTGGGGTTGCGTCAGTAATAGGGATTTTGTTTGAATTAGACATCAGCTAAAAACTCGCGTGACGATACGTATTTATCACCATAGAAAAGATGGAGTGAAACTCAATAGTAAATGCGTATAAGTAAAATAGGTTTACCAACTACTCTCACATAGAAAGCGTTTGATAAACATATTTTGTTAATGTGCGGTGTTAGTGATGTATTGCTTAAATTACACGCGGTTATTATATACCAAATTACCTGTTAGCAGTGTGACTAGATCGTATTGATCTGTGTCGCTGCTAGCAGGTAATTTGGTATTCAGCGCTACTTACTTAAACTATAGACATAAGCAGTAAGAACGTGAATTTTCTCTTCGCTTAACTGGCCTTTGAAAGAGGGCATTGCACCTGATCGGCCATGGTTAATTGTTTCGATAATAGTAGCTTCGTCCCCTCCGTATAACCACACGTTGTCCGTAAGGTTTGGAGCGCCAAGCATTTGATTACCTTTGCCATCTGGCCCGTGACATGCGGCACATAAAGCAAATTTTGTTTTGCCAATGACTGCATCGCCAGAACCTTTGCGACCACTGAGGCTTAATACGTGAGCAGCTACATTTTTGATGGCTGTTTCGTCTCCTACTGCAGCGGCCATCGTTGGCATGTTGCCGTTGCGCCCATGGGTGATGGTCTTTTTGATGGTTTCAACTTTTCCGCCGTATAACCAGTCGGTATCCGTTAAGTTAGGGAAACCAACAGCACCGTGAGCATCAGAGCCGTGACATAGTGAGCAGTTATTACCAAAAAGTCTTTGGCCGACCTTTATAGCTTCGGGATCTTTTGCAAGGTCTTCTATGGAGACTTTTGCATAGTCTTCAAAAATACGGTCAAAGCGATTGTCTGCTTTTTCCATTTCATGTTCCCACTGATTGACTGACGTCCAGCCTAGAGCGCCTTTATAACTACCAAGGCCTGGGTATAGAGCCAAATAGATAAAGGCGAAAACAATGGTGCCATAAAACATCATTAACCACCATTGAGGAAGGGGGTTGTTGTATTCTACGATGCCATCAAAGCTATGATGTAGTTCTTCGCCTTCGGGTACATTTTCGTCATGGTTTTGGCGAGTCCACCAAAGAATCCATATACAGCCAAAAATATTAAGGAACACGATAAATATAATCCATCCGCTCCAAAAATTACTCATTCCATTCATGATTCATTATCTCCAGCCCGAGTAGATTGGGCGTGATTTTCCTGCGGTTCATCTGCAAAAGGCAAGTTTGCGGCATCAGTAAAAGCGTCTTTCTGCTTTTTACTATAGGCCCACCATGTGATCCAAAAAAAAGAGACCACAAAAAGCACGGTAACAATGCTGCGTAAGGTGTTTATATCCATACTTCTTTACCTCTTGAACGATAAAACCGTTCCCAAGTTTTGAAGATAGTGAATGAGTGCGTCCATTTCAGTTTTACCTTCAACGGCAGCCTTTGCTTCGGCAATATCGGTGTCTGTGTAGGGAACGCCAACTGAGCGCAAGGCTTCCATTTTTGCGCCGGTATGCTCACCCGTGAGAACGTTGTCAGCCAACCAAGGGAATCCCGGCATGTTGGATTCCGGCACGACGTCACGAGGGTTCATTAAGTGAACACGGTGCCATTCATCACTGTATCGCTTGCCAACACGAGCCAAATCAGGCCCCGTGCGCTTTGAGCCCCAGAGGAAGGGGTGCTCATACACTGACTCTCCCGCAACACTGTAATGACCGTAGCGCTCGGTTTCCGCTCGAAAAGGTCGGATCATTTGTGAGTGACATACGTGACAACCATCACGTATGTAGACATCTCTGCCTTCAAGAGCGAGGGCGTCATGCGGCTCCAAACCGGCGACAGGTTTTGTTGTTTCGTCTTGAAAAAACAGAGGTACAATTTCAACCAGGCCGGCAAAACTGATGGCAATGACAATAAAAACCATCATTAAACCAATATTCTTTTCTACTATCTCATGGGATTTAGCCATTTCTCGTCTCCTTACGCCGGTTGCGCGGCAGCGTCAGTGGATGTTTGGCCTGCGCCACGAATTGTTTTCCAAGCGTTATATGCCATAACAAACATACCGCCTAGGAACATTAAGCCACCGACCCAGCGAATGATGTAGTAAGGGTATGTTGCTTTTAATGCCTCAACAAAGGTATATGTTAAGGTGCCATCGTCATTGATAGCTCTCCACATAAGCCCTTGTGTAATGCCGGCCACCCACATTGATGCGATATATAGTACGGTGCCAATGGTTGCCATCCAGAAATGCATGTTAACTAGTTTAACGCTGTACATTTCTTTCGTGTGCCATAACCAAGGGATTAGGCAGTAAACACAGCCGATGGTAATCATTGCCACCCAGCCTAAGGCGCCTGAGTGTACATGGCCAACAGTCCAATCAGTGTAATGTGACAAGGCGTTAACTGTTTTGATTGCCATCATTGGCCCTTCGAATGTAGACATGCCGTAAAAAGACAAGGCAACTACCATAAAGCGAAGAACAGGGTCATCTCGTAGTTTTTCCCATGCACCAGAAAGAGTCATGACTCCGTTGATCATGCCGCCCCATGATGGTGCTAGTAATATTAGTGAAAAAGCCATACCCAGTGATTGTGTCCAGTCTGGTAGGGCAGTGTAATGAAGATGGTGAGGGCCGGCCCACATATAAAGAGAGATCAACGCCCAGAAATGAACAATGGACAAGCGGTATGAATAGACTGGGCGCTCTGCGCGTTTAGGGATGAAGTAATACATCATTCCTAGGAAGCCTGCCGTTAGGAAAAAACCCACAGCATTGTGGCCGTACCACCATTGGATCATCGCGTCTGTTGCGCCAGAATAGGCAGAGTAGGACTTCCATAAAGTGACAGGTACTTCATTGCTATTAACAACGTGGAGTAGGGCAATGCAGATGATAAACGCCCCGAAAAACCAGTTAGCCACATAGATGTGTGATGTTGTTCGTTTCACGATGGTGCCAAAGAATACGACAGCATAGGATAGCCAGACAATAGTGATCAGAATATCAATGGGCCATTCAAGTTCTGCATATTCCTTTGCAGAGGTGAAGCCTAGAGGCAGCGTGATAATGGCACCTACGATAACCAGCTGCCAACCCCAAAATACAAAAGCGGCAAGCTTTGGTGCGAAGAGGGTGGCTTGGCAGGTGCGTTGAACAACATATAGTGAGCAGGCGAATAGCGCTGAGCCACCAAATGCGAAAATTACCGCATTAGTATGCAGTGGACGTAAGCGGCTATAAGTCAGCCAAGGTAAATCAAAATTAAGCGCTGGCCATGCAAGCTGTGCTGCAATGATTACACCGACTAACATACCAACAATACCCCACACAATCGTCATTACAGTAAACTGCTTGACGACAGTGAAGTCGTATTGAGGCGTGGTAAGGTCACTATTACTCATGGAGTGATATTCCTATAGTTTTCTATTATTACACCCGTCATAAACTCGCGAATACACAATGTTTTGCGTAAATATCGAAGCAGCCGAAGTATAGTCCAAAAAAAGTTTCCATTCTTAATATTCATCATAGAAAGGCCACCTTGAATGTCGCGGTTTGGCGATCAAAGACACTTGTTTTAGTACTTGCTATGCACTGTTTTGGCTTGCGTTGCTCGGTATTCACACCAAAATGGTGCGATGCGCACTTCTTTGTTGCTACTAAATTCATTAAGTTATTGATAAATAACGATATTAATAGTTGGCCTAAATGGTGCATGCCCCATAGTGGTGCGAGAGCACCAATATTGATCATGAGGTGGGCTGTCCATGTTTTTCGGCGGGCGCATTATGAGAATGATTTAGTAAATCATCAAGCATTTTATGATCAACAATAAATAGAATGATGAGTCAGCCCTTAGGGTTTGCGAATTAATTATTTATTTGAAAAATAAACGGTTTTTATTGTCAAGGTAACTGCTAAGGGCTGAAAGAGTATGTTAAATACAAAGGTACGTAACGTGTTGTTGGGGGCGTTGCGCTAATGATGCCGTCACTAGGTTGGGCGGCTGATGAATTGAATCAAGCGAATACTGCGTGGATTTTGACATCTACCGCATTGGTATTGTTTATGACAATACCTGGGTTGTCATTATTCTATGCCGGTTTGGTTAGGTCTAAAAATGTGTTGTCGGTGTTAATGCAATGTTTTGCGTTAACAAGCCTTATGTCCATTTTGTGGTTTGTTATAGGGTATTCATTGGCATTTACTGATGGGGGTAGTGCGAATGATTGGATTGGTGGTTTCTCAAATGTATTGTTCGCCTCTATGGGTAAGGAATCCATGGCAGGCGACATCCCAGAGACGTTGTTTGCGATGTTTCAAATGACGTTTGCCATTATCACTCCCGCGTTAATAGTGGGTGGTTTTGCTGAGCGAATGAAATTTTCAGCGATGCTTATTTTTAGCGTTATCTGGAGTCTTGTTGTTTATTCCCCGGTTACTCATTGGGTATGGGGTGGTGGCTGGTTAGGCCAAATGGGTTTGCTTGATTTTGCTGGCGGTACCGTTGTTCATATTACTGCTGCAGTGGCGGCGCTGGTGACAGCCTTAGTAATGGGTAATCGAAAGGGGTTTGGTAAAACGCCGATGCCTCCTCATAATATGACTATGACAGTGACTGGTGCTGGTATGTTATGGGTTGGCTGGTTTGGTTTTAATGGCGGTAGTGCGTTGGCTGCAAACGGTGATGCGGCGATGGCAATGCTAGTGACACATATATCGGCAGCAGGTGGGTGTTTTGCGTGGATGATGTGTGAATGGGGTCGCCACGGAAAGCCGTCTGTATTAGGTATTGTTACTGGTATGGTAGCTGGCCTAGGAACGATCACTCCTGCGTCTGGTTCGGTTGGGCCAGCAGCTGCGTTGGTGATAGGCCTTAGTGCTGGAGTCGTTTGTTTTTATGCGACTATGTATATCAAGCAAGTATTAAAAATTGATGATTCACTTGATGTATTCCCTGTCCATGGTGTTGGTGGCGTATTAGGTACTATGCTTGTAGGTGTTTTCGCGTCAACGGAATTGGGTTTGTTTAGTGGTTCCGGCTTCGGCGGTGATATCGGCTCTATTGGCGAGCAGCTAAAAGTACAGACAATTGGTGTTGTAGCTACATTAACTTACACGGCAGTGGCTACTTTTATTATTCTTAAGGTGGTTGATGCGCTTGTCGGTTTGCGGGTTAGTGATGATGAAGAGACAGAAGGATTGGATTTGGTTCTTCATGATGAAAGAGGATATGACCTCTAGGTAGGGGTTGTTCTTGGTAAAAAACGACGCGGAAGCGTCGTTTTTTTGTCTGAAATATGCCATTTGTTAAGTATGCGGTCGAAGTAGTGTGAAAAATCTCATAAAAACAGCATGTTAGATCATTTTCCTAAGTTGACCGAAAAAACCACTACCATGAGAAAAAAGGCTATTGTAAATTCCAAACCGATTTTATATGGTACAGGTAACAGTCTTGAACAAACGTTTGATCGTTTTTCATGTGCTTGGCTAGGTTTCGTGCAGTCCAACCAGGCTGTTTGCTTATCAGCGAGTACGTAACATAGAAATTTTCATATTACTGTTAATTTTTTATGTTACGTTGTGAGGAGCGGGCTATGCTTAAATCCGTAGTGATTCGCATGCCTATCGTTGATATGCAAAATATTGCTTCTTGTTCAAGAAGCTTACAATAATGAAGGAGAAGGTAAATGAGTTTAAAGTTTTTGTCAGACGAGTGGTTCGCTAAAGTAGAAGACCTTATTGCCGCTGCAGGCGACCTTGAAGTTCCTGCTGCATTGCATGACCTTGTACTTAACGTAACGGTTAGTGATACAGAGTGGGGCGATCGTGATTTATGTCTTGATGCTGGCAATATGAAAAAAGGCCACCAGGATCACGCGCCAACTAAATTAATTCTACCTGTAGATTTGGCACACCGTCTATTTATTGATAACGACCAGTCTGCAGGAATGCAGGGCTTTATGAGTGGTCAAATCAAAGTAGAAGGTGACATGAGCAAGCTGATGGCAATGCAAACTGCACAGCCTTCAGGTCCTCAGATTGAGCTTCAGAAGCAGATTTTAGAAATCACTGAATCATAATTAACATTTTGTTAACTAGCTGGTGATTAGCATTGCTTTTCACAGGCAAAAAAAACCCGCCTCTTGGCGGGTTTTTTTTGCCTGAAAATGGCTTGTTGCTTCTGTTGGCCTTGAATCAGAACCAATAGAATTTTCACGTACAGCGTGGTGTCGAAGATTGAGTTTAATCTTGCCATGTTGCTACATGGTGAATAGAAAGTCACGGTACATCGATCAATTCCATCAAGGGTCAAGGCAACAGGTGTTGGTAAGATAATTGAGGTGTGGGGTAAAGGTAAAGCAGCGGTTATGGGTGTTGAGTGTGCAGTGACCGTTGAAAATGGTCCACTTTACACAACCCATGCGGCATTATTTGTAAGATCTGGAAAATATCTGAAGGGCAGGTTGTGATGCTGGTTGAAACGCAAAAAGACAGTGTCGTTTAAATTAGTGTCAAATTGCGTATTCTGGCCGAGGTGGTACAAGCGTTAATCTTTTGTTAGTTCTTCAATAAAGCTCTGCATACTTTCTTCTATTTGCAGGGATTTATTGTTGAGCTCTAACAGATTCTCCATTTTTTTTCGCAATGTTTGCGTTAGAAAATCTTCTTGTTCATGAGTGAGGTGTAATGATTCCAAATTACCTAGGATGTCCGTGCTGATGCTGTCGAGAACATGGTCGACTGTTTTGCCGTGTCGTTGAAAGTCGTGATGGATAAAGCGTAGAGCTTCTGCTGATGAATGCATGCGTTGTTTTAGTTGGTTGCATTTTTCTTCCAAGCTGTTTTTTTGTTGTATAGATTCTAGACGAGAGTCGGCCAGCCGAACTACATGGAGTAGCGCTTCTTTGATTTGGACATTACGCAACTCATCATTAATGGGCATATTGCGAACAAAGAATGATATTTCTGGGTAGTTTATAATGAGTCTTTGTCCAAAAGAGCAGCATCGCCCTTGCGTTTCCATTTGTTGAATGATGTTGGGTTCAATTGGTTTGATCACGCCGTCATCGGAAAAATAACAATTGTCTGTCGGTGTTTTTATTTGCGCTAAGCAAGATAATTCCATGTGTGTTGTTATTTCAAAAATAGCGGACGCCAGGCCTTCTAATGTCGTTGCTTGACTGCTTGAATCGATAAATTGAAAAACCGGTGAGTTGATGAATTGACGGTTGATCGAGCCAGGTGATGTATCGGTTAATGAGCTCTGAATATGTGACTTTGTGCGTGCTTGCAGAGCATTCATCTCAACTCGTGCAAGTAAGGCGTCATGATGTAGCGGTTTGGTAATGTAATCGTCAGCCCCGACTTCGTAGCCTGCAATGATTTCTTCTTTGCTGTCTGATGCCGATACAAAAATAATGGGCATACTTTGGTGCTTTTCACTCATTTTTATGCGTTGACAGACTTCCAGTCCATCCATACCAGGCATATTGACATCCAGAAGTACTACGTCAATAGGTGTTGTTTTTAACAATGCTAGGCATTCTTCGCCAGAGGAGGCAAATGATAATTCGAAGGCTTCTTCAAGAATGCCGCCGATGAGTGCTTGGCTTATATCATCATCGTCAACAACCATTACTTTTGCTTTATTGTGCATGAAAAAGGCTCTTTATTTATATGAGTAGAGCCTGTAGGGCCCTAATTTCGTTGTGTTTATAAGTGTAGTCGCGAATTCAGGATGATAAAGTCGAGGGAGGTTGGTATTATGGCGATCTATTGTGTGTCGTCAGATTAGTGTGATTTAAGGGTGTATAGATGGGTTTTTTGGTGTTGTATTGCCGTTCTGGGTTTGAAAAAGATTGTTTGGCTGAGATAACAGACAAAGCCATGCCTTACGGGGTGTCTGGATACGGAAAACTAAACGCAGCTGAAGGGATAGTTCGTTTCTATCCTCATGATCCATCTGCGGCTAAGCGTTTGATGTCTCAGATGCAATTTTCTGAACTGATATTTTCTCGGCAATGGTTTTTGGCAGAAGCGGAACTTGAAGGTTTGTCTGAATCTGATCGGTTGGGCCCTGTTGTCGAGGTGTTTTCTTCGTTGCCAGCGATGAATTCGCTTGTATTAGAATATGGGGATACTAACGAGGGTAAGCAGTTATCAAAATTTTGTCGAAAGTTTTCGAACCCGGCTCGCCAGACATTACGCAAAGAAGGTTTATTGTCAGCCAAGAGTAAAGCTGGGGATCGCGCAGAAGTCGGAGATGTCAGGGGGCACCTGTGTTTTATTTCCGGTACCCACGTTATTGTTGGGCAAAGCATCGAAGGTAATACATCACCTTGGGAAATGGGAGTGCCCCGTTTGAAGTTCCCAGCAGCTGCCCCGAGTCGTTCCACGCTCAAGCTTGAGGAGGCATGGTTGCAATTAATGACTGCGGAAGAGCGTATGTCATTTTTGAAGTTTGGCCATACCGCTGTGGACTTGGGTGCAGCGCCGGGAGGCTGGACGTGGCAGTTGGTGAATAAAGGAATGAAAGTGTGGTCTATTGATAATGGGCCGATGGAAGAAAAGCTAATGGATACGGGCAAGGTTGTGCATTTGCAGGATGATGCCTTCGTTTACAAGCCAACCCGTGCGGTAGACTGGATGGTGTGTGATGTTGTTGATCAGCCTGCAAAAGTCGCAGATAGGATGCAGCGTTGGTTGTTGGAGCGTTGGTGTCGTTATGCTATTTTCAATTTAAAATTGCCAATGAAGCAGCGATGGTCTGAAGTGCAGAAAATCTTCGAGCGTATGGATGAGAAGTTTGCGGATAAAGGTGTTAGCTATGAATTGCGTGCCAAGCACCTTTATCACGACCGGGAAGAAATTACAGTATTTGTTCGATTATTATAGTTTTAGGAGGGGTTTATTGGGCTTCTACGCGCTGGTGGTACCGTCGACCTGCAAGTACAGAGCAGCGTTCTGGGTACTGTAGGAACGGGTTGATTGCGTCTAACAAGCTCTGTCTCTCTTGGGAGTGAAACCATTTATCCCAGGATTGTTCGTTGCTCCAATTTGCGACTACAACATAGTGGTAAGGCTTGTAAATGTCGCAAAACGATTCACCAGAAATATAGCCTGGCGCATTTACCATGACATCTAAAAGGTTTGCAATGGCATCCTCATAGGGGCTTTCAAGCCCTTCAACAACTAGCCTTTCAATAACTACTTTGATCATTTTTCACTACCTTTGCTGTTCGTTCTTTAGAGCTTTGTTCTTGATGAACATAATACAAGAAGTGTAATGAAAGCATGGGTTTTTATCCAGTGGATGATGGTAATATCTTGTTTGGCGTCAGTATCTTGGGATTTGTTTTAACATGAGTACCTCTTTCTATCATCAATACAGCATTCGTACAAAATTAGGCGTACTCTCCTGTTTATACCTATCTCAAGGCTTACCTTTTGGTTTTTTTAGCCAGGCGCTGCCCCCTTTGTTGCGTTCTTATGGGGTTAGTTTAGAGATTATTGGTTTTATTTCATTTCTGTTTTTCCCTTGGGCATTGAAATTCCTGTGGGCTCCCTATGTCGATCAGTATGGTAGTCAAAAGTTTGGAAGGAGAAAGAGTTGGATTTTGCCGTTACAGGTTGTTTGTGTCGGGCTAATGTTGCTTATTTCGTTAATTGACCCGGACACGTTAACGGGAGAAGGTCTCTACTATTTAGCAGGGTTGTTGTTTTTGGCTGGATTGGCAACCGCAACCCAAGATATAGCAACAGATGGGTTGGCTGTACACGCACTTTCACCGAAAGAGAGAGGGATAGGTAACAGTATTCAGGTTGGAGCCTATCGTATAGGTATGGTTTTTGGAGGAGGAGGGGTGTTGTTTTTGATGGATCGTATTGGTTGGAACCATACGTTTGTACTGATGGCCCTTCTGTTAGTGTGCGCCACAATCCCCGTTCTATTTTTTAAAGAGAAAAGCGATTTCCCTGTGAGGGGAGAGGCTGGCCCTGCGAATGTGTGGGATGTTTTTCGACGATTTGTGGCACAGAAGAATATGTGGCGTTGGATCGGTGTATTGCTACTTTATAAAGTCGGTGATTCTTTTGGTTCAGCCATGTCCAAGCCAATGTTAATAGATTTAGGGGTAAGTTTAGAAACCATTGGTTGGTTGTCGGCAGGTGTGGGAGTCGGTGCTACCGTGGCGGGGGCTGTTGTGGGTGGGGTGCTGTTACCATTGATGGGGCGAGTGCGAGCCTTGACGGTATTTGCTACTTTGCAGGCCTTAAGTTTATTGGGGTTTGGCTGGCTTTCGTTAGGAAATGTTGAAACTCTGGATATTGTTATTGTTACGGTCGCTGAGCATTTTACGGGTGGTATGACTACCGTTGCTTTGTTTGCATTGATGATGGATGCTTGCCGCCCTCATGTGGCGGGAACTGACTACACGGTGCAAGCCAGTATTCAAGCTGCGGTAGGTGGTTTGTTTCATATGGCGAGTGGTTTTTTTGCTGTATTGTGGGGCTACCAGATTCACTTTGTTGTGGCTGCTGGGTTGGGCTTATTGATATTGATCCCTGTCTATTATTGGTCAAAAGAAGTACCAGAAACTCAACGATTAGCGTGGAAAAATTGTGAAGATTAGGGGAGAATAGCGCCGATTTTATCAAATGATGGAAAAAATATGGCGTTAACACCATTACCCCCGATTACCCCTAACCACGAACTTGATGCGGTTGGATTGCTTTGTCCTGAACCTGTGATGATGCTTCACAATAAGGTAAGAGATATGGCTGTTGGTGATGTACTTAAAGTCGTTGCTACAGACCCTTCAACAACCCGAGATATCCCCAGATTTTGTGGGTTTCTTGGACATGAGTTAATGGGGCAGCAAGAGGTTGATGGTCAATTTATCTATTACATTAAAAAGGGGAGCTGATTAGCTCCCCTTTTTAATGTATATCGCTGCTATTGCTCAATTAACATGGATATAGCCGCCAGCGCTTCTGGATCTTGTTCTTTTATTTTGTTAGCAATCCTGTGCTGGAAGAAATACCGAAACTCAGGGTGGTCTTGTGCGGAGTAAAGGCAGGAATCGCCCGGGAGAACAGGGGTCGATTTGACCTTGTCTTCATCCACGAGCATTGCTCTAACTTCACCATTGGCCATTAGGCGCCAACTGAGTACTTCTACCAATACAAATGAGCGGAAACCGTTATCGGTTAATACAGCGTGGGTGCCAATTGCATCGGGGATTTCTTGAAGTGCAATTTCCTCATCGTTCGCGTCAAAATCGTAGTATTGTGCAGCAGTCTCCAGCTCAATGACTTTGTGGTTGGGGACGCTATAAAAAATATCATTACAGCCAGGGTCTCGATAACCTTCCCAATGTCCGTTTAAAGGGTCGTTAATCTCAGTGCAGGGTACAATTTTATTCAGCCAAGGAACCATGCCCACTGCTTCGCCGGATTCTTTTAATGCCCAGCAGACGATCTTTAGGCTATACAGCTTGTTTATTGCGGTATCGTTTGAATACAGCATCTCAAGGCCATCAAGTTCTGGCGAAATGCGGATAATGTGATCCTGCACCTCGTTGATTGGCTTGCCAGAGAAAAGGTCTACTACATTACTACGTTCGACGTCTATCGTTTGAGGTTTCATACCATTCCCCTCTTTGCTGTAGCCGTCTACAACTGCATAGATAGCCTGTAGCGTTTATGGACAGATAATCATATTGATTATTTTCAGTATAGATGGTTCCCCGAAGGTCACCATTTTATTAAAGCATTTGATATTGTTGGAGTTTGGTTTCTTCTACCCCTCACTCTATCTTATCGGCAGGTGTCGTGCAAAATTTAGCCTATTGTTGCTAGGGCAGCTGGGGTTTAACGGTGATACATCAGCGGCTTACAATGTGTTGATGAAATCGCTATGATGTCGTGGTTATTAATTTGGCTGTAACCTGCTTTGTAAGGCAGGGTAAATGAGTGCTCGTTATGCCCCCGCAAGAACTATTAAATCCCCAGTGTCGTCACGGTGTTAATAAACATCAATATGAGGATTTGGTACGTTTATTTGATCAGGTATTCTTTGAATCAGAAAATACTCGCTTGATTCGAGGGGAGGGAGAGCCTGTGTATCTACCTGCGTCCTCTAAGTGTCATTATCATCAGGTCGTGTTTGCCTACGGGTATTTTTCGAGCGCATTACATGAAATATCCCATTGGTGCGTGGCTGGGCCTGAACGCAGAACGTTGGAGGATTTCGGTTACTGGTATAAGCCTGATGGTCGTACAACGGATGAGCAATCGTTGTTTGAACAAGTAGAGGTGGTGCCGCAAGCGTTTGAGTGGATATTGTCGATGGCTGCTGGTTTTTCGTTTCGAATTAGCGCGGATAATCTCAGTGGGCAGGCAAGGGATAATACAGAATTTATAACTAAGGTGCATAAAGAGGTTCAACGACGGCTTGTTATTGGCTTACCGAAACGATTAGGGGAGTTTGTTGCGGTATTGCAGAATTATTATCAACAGGAGAATAGTTTATGTCCATCTCGTTTTTTGTTAGGAAATTTATGATTACTCATGCTTATGTTTTAGTAGTTTGTTTTCTTTTTAGTATTGGGGGTGTTGCTTCTGCGGTAGCTGAGTCAGAAGTAGCTGCTTCAGGGAAGGTTACCGCTTCAGAGAAAGTTACCGCTTCAGAGAAAGTTACTGAAAAGGTTGCTGGAGATGAAGTGGAAGAGCTTATACAGGACGGTAAGCTTGCGTATAAAAAAGGTAATTTGACCGATGCTCGTGAGTCGCTTCAGCATGCGTTGAATTTAATTGCGGAGTTAAGTGTGGAGTCTTATATGGCGCTTTTACCTAACGCACCAAAAGGTTGGGTTGTTGAAGAGGCATCTACGGACGAAAGTGCGCTTTTTAGTGGGATTGGTGGGCTTGTTGTGGCGACAAAACGTTATAAAAAAGAAGGGCTAGCAACAATGCCCATGACGTCAATATTGCCTTCTATGCAAGTAGCGCTGGTCAGTAATTTGCCGGCGTTTGCTAAGGTTGCGGTAAACGCGATGGCGCAACTTCAAGGGGTAAAAACGGGTGCCGATGTTATTGTTGTTGCGGGCCATAAAGGGACGGTCAGTTGTAATAAGAACAGTAAATGTGAGGTGATGATTCAATTGGGTGACAGCGCGATTGTGACTGCAGAAAGTAAGGGAATAAAGAAGGAAGAGTTCCTTGCATTGATTCAGCAATTAAAGATCGATAAATTTCCAACAAGGCAATAGAGGTAAAACATGGGACGTTATCGACCACCCCAGCAGTACAGTTCACCGTATATTACGCTGCAAGGTAAAATCAGGCTTGAAGATGAATTACGTTTTCTAGGGTACACAAAACGACCAGAAGTTGTTAAGGCCCTTTCTGCTGCAGCAGCGGAGGGAGATCGTTCTGAAAATGCAGAATATATTTATCGGAAAAAACAATTAAGAGAAATTGATGGTCGCCTAAAATATCTGGTTAAACGATTAGAAAGGCTTAACTGTGTAGAGGAAAAGCCAGATGATCAATCGAAGGTCTTTTTTGCTGCTTGGGTTGATTTAGAGGATGAAGATGAAAATTCTGTGACCTATCGTTTGGTCGGAGGTGATGAAACCGATGCTAAAAAAGGGTGGATTAGCATCGATTCCCCTGTAGCGAAGGCGTTGTTAAAAAAACAGGTGGGGGACGAAGTTGTCGTAAAAACACCTGGCGGTGATATTTTTTATGAAGTGATGTCGATTCGATATTAGTATCTCTTTAAGTAGGAAATATGGCAACTCTAGCCATTGATACCCACTGGAGAGTACGTTATAAAATCATCTCCTATTACTCTCTATTCCCCTCTTAATCGCGGAGATCATAACATCATGTTAAAGCTTAATTACCCAGAACTATTACGTAGTCAATCATATATAAATGGAGAATGGATTGATGCGGGAGACGGTAATACAGTTGATGTTATGAACCCTGCAAGTGGGCTCACTGTTGCTACAGTTGCGAGTTTAGGTGCTAATGAAACCAAGATAGCCATTGATGCAGCTTATACAGCAGGTTTGATATGGCGACATAAAACAGCGATAGAACGTTCGACTCTATTACGTCGTTGGTTTGATTTGATGCTAGAGCACCAAGAAGATCTTGCGAAAATCCTCACTGCTGAGCAAGGAAAGCCCTTGGCGGAGGCGAAGGGTGAGGTTTTATACGGTGCCAGTTACGTTGAGTGGTATGCCGAAGAGGCAAAGCGTATTAATGGCGATGTGATCCCACATCCTTCTAACGATAAGAGGTTGGTTGTGATTAAGCAGCCTGTTGGTGTAGTCGGATCCATCACTCCTTGGAACTTCCCTAATGCAATGATTGCTCGTAAGGCTGCTCCTGCCTTGGCTGCGGGCTGCACATTTGTTGGGCGCCCAGCCACGGAAACACCACTATCCGCATTAGCGTTAGCGGTATTGGCTGAGAAAGCGGGTATTCCTAAGGGGGTATTTAATATCGTTGTGGGTTCTCGCTCAATTGGAACTGAACTAACTACCAATGCATTGGTACGAAAAATCACGTTTACGGGTTCCACTCCAGTTGGCAAGATTTTGATGGCTCAGTCTGTCGGAACCTGTAAGAAAATGTCTATGGAGCTAGGGGGGAATGCGCCCTTTATTATATTTGATGATGCTGATGTGGATGCAGCGATTGACGGTGTGATGGTGTCGAAATACCGAAATGCAGGGCAGACCTGTGTTTGTGCCAATCGGATTTTAGTGCAGGAAGGTGTTTATGATATTTTTGTGAAAAAACTCTTAGAGCGAGTCAATGGCTTTACCCTAGGGGATGGAGTCGAAGAGGGGACGACTATAGGCCCGCTAATCAATAGTAAAGCGGCGAATGATGTGCAGGCTTTAGTTTCTGATGCGGAGCAAAAGGGCGCCAAGGTTCTTGTGGGCGGCAATGTTTCCAAATTAGGCAAAAGTTTTTTTGAGCCAACAATTTTAGTGGATGTACCGACCGATGCTCGTGTATTTAAGGAAGAAATTTTTGGTCCGGTAGCCCCGATCTTTCGATTTAAGAGCGAAGAAGAGGCTGTTCAATTGGCGAATGATACGGAATTTGGTTTAGCCTCGTATTTTTATACAAGAGATATTGGTCGAGTTTGGCGAGTTGGGGAGGCTTTGGAATACGGGATTGTTGGAATTAATGAAGGCGGAATATCAAATGCCATGGCACCTTTTGGCGGGGTTAAAGAATCTGGCAATGGTAGGGAAGGTTCGTCATATGGAATTGAAGACTATTTAGAAATAAAATACATGTGTATGGGTGGTATTGATAAGTAGAGCGAAAATAATAAAAAAGGAGATGTTGATGTGTTGAATAAATTAATTGTTCGTTTGATGGTTGGGCTATTTTTGAGTTGTCAGGTTCTGGTTGCAAGTGCCTTAACACCAGTGACAATGTGTGCATTCACGTTGATGGGAGAGGGCGGTCCAGATTATCAGATTTTAAAAGACTACCAGGCCGAAGCGTTAAATTGGGGCGTAAAATTAAAGCTGAAGTCCTATATGAACGAGAAAGTTGTGGTCGAGGAGCTAAAAGCAGGGGAATGTGACCTTGCCAACATGACGGGTATGCAAGCAAGGCAGTTTAATAAATTTACCGGTACATTGGATGCATTAGGTGCGATACCAGACTATAAGCATTTGAAGATGGTGTTGAATACCTTATCTCAACCGAAAGCTGCAAAGTATATGCAACAAGGGGAGTTTGAGATAGCGGGTATTCAGCCAACAGGGGCGATATTTCTTTTTGTTCGAGACCGCTATTTACGAGGGCTCTCAGATTTGGCAGGGCGAAAAATTGGTGTGCTAGACACTATGCCAGAAATGCGTCAAATGGTGATGGATATGGGGATGACGCCCGTTTCATCTACGGTCACGAATATTTTTCAGAAATTCAATAATGGTGTTATCGATATTACAGGTGGACCGGCTATTGTTTATGAAATTATGGAGCTGGAGAAGGGGTTGGATCCAGGTGGCGCTATCATTGAGTCTCCGTTGCTTCAGTCAAACGTACAGCTCGTTGGTCGTATCAGTAAACTACCAGAAGGTTTTGCGCAAAAATCCCGCGAGTTCGTGGCAAGAAACTTTGATGACAGCATTCATTATATAAAAGAGGCAGAGAAAGCTATACCTAGGCGTTGGTGGTTACCGGTACCTGAATGCCAGGAAAAGGAAATGGATGAGCTGACGCGGAAGATCCGTTTGGCATTTCGGGACAACGGAATCTATGAGGCAAAGGCACTGACATTGTTGCGGAAAGTACGTTGTAAACAGTCACCTGAGCGAGCTGAATGTACCGCTGAGGACGCGGAATAGACCTAAGCAGGTTAGTTTTGTCGTTTCTTTGAGAGTGCCTATAATAAATAGGGGGGTATCTTCATTTATTGTAATGGCTCTTCGAGAGGTTAGATGATTGTTCTTTTATTTACAAAGACATAGAGGCTTTTGACGGTGGCTAAGTTCATCGTTTTGATGCTTCAGTGTTTGATCTATGTATGTATTATTCTCACCTCATCAGCATATGCTGATGAGGTGCAAGCGCCTGTTCGCTTGTTCTCAAATAAGCAGTATGTACTAAGTACCTATATGTATGTGTTGGAAGATAAAACTGGCGAGTTAACGATAGATGACGTCTCTTCCTCCTCTTACAAAAAATATTTTGTTGCGAATGACGAGGAGATTCGTAATTTCGGAATTAGTACATCGACTTATTGGTTGAGGTGTACAGTTTTGTATCCCGACGCATATCCTAATATCAAAACAATACAGCAATGGTATTTGGAGGTAGGAGATACGCAAATGGATGTCGCGGAACTGTATATCTCCGAGTTTGATGGGGTCTTTTCAGTGCTTTCTTCTGATGTTCGAACAAACTATGAAACCCGACCTGTTAGGCATGTTAATAGTGTTTTTCCGGTGGACCTAGTTCTTGGTCAAGATGTGACTTTTTATATAAAAATAAATAAAGTCACATCAATTCGGTTTCCATTAGTAATGTGGACGGAAGCAGGATTTGTAGAAAAGGTTGCATCTGAAGAGTTTCTCTATGGTGTGTTATATGGAGGTATGTTTATATTAATGATATATAACCTTTTTTTATTGATTTCCACTAGGGAGGCCAGTTATTTATATTATGTGAGTTATTTGTTGAGTGTTTCTACCTTTATGTTTATGGAGCTTGGCCATGGGCTGGTTCAGTTTGAGGAGTTTTTTTGGAAAATAAATCGTGTGGATATTGTTTATCCTATATGGTTTTCAGTTATATTCAGTGTTTTGTTTGCGAAGAGTTTTATGCATACAAAAGAGGAACACCCTCGGATTAATTTCATTCTTAACGGAGCTGCAATTATTGCTTTTTTGAGCCTTGGGATTAATTTTATTGAAAGCTACGATGTTTCGGCCGTTTGGAATTCTTCGTTTAATATCCTGTTGATGCCCACGTATATGGGTATAGTTTTCTATATTTATAGGAAGGGGAATGTTAATGCGAAGTACTTTTTTATTGCATGGATTTTTAATATTTTTGGGTTTTCTATGTTGGCGGCGGCGACCTCAAAAGTGATTCCTATGACGCCATTTGTTATCGCAGCAACACCTGTTGGCATATTGTTGGAGTCATTGTTTTTTTCATTTGCTTTGGCGAATAGGATTAAAAATGATCAATTGGCGGCGGTTGAATCTGACAATGCAGCAATGAGGTATATGGAGCAATACCAATCAGTATTTGATCACGCTTTTGCAGGCATGTATGAAATGACCTTGGATGGAAAAATTGTTAATGTTAATCCGGCTATGGCGAACATATTTGGTTTTGATAATATCAAGGGCATCCTAAATCATAATGACTCTATGGTTAATATTCTTTTTGATGATCCTGACAGTCAATTTATGAGAATGGTGAAATCTGATGAGATTTCAAATGAGCTGAGTTTTAGGTGCAAAGATAGAAGTGTTGTATGGGTTCGTCATAGCGCAAAACTTATTGTTGGAGGAGTAGGCGGTGGGCATATTGAAGGGTCTGTTGAAGATGTTACTGAGTCTAAATTAAAAGAAATGGCTGTTTTAGAGAAGGAACAACAGGTTGCAGAAAAGAAAATAGCTGAAAAGTCTGCAAGAGTCAAAAGTGAATTTTTGGCTAATATGAATCATGAAATAAGAACGCCACTTGCAGCTATAATAGGTTTTAGCGAGTCACTTAAAGATTCTGGTATATCGAAAGAAGATAGAGCAAAATCTGTTGGTTTGGTCGTTGGAAGTAGTCATGTTTTGTTAAGTCTTATTAATGACATTCTAGATTTCTCAAAGATTGATGCGGAAAAACTACAAGTAGAAAGTATACCTGTTAATGTATGCGATATTGTTGATAAAATTCGTTGTAATTTTGTAGCCGAAGCGGAAAGTAAAGAATTACGATTTGATGTTGTTTATCGATACCCTGTGCCATCCCATTTGTTAAGTGATCCTCTTCGAATACACCAAGTTTTAATGAATTTATGTTCCAATGCCGTTAAGTTTACGGATTCGGGGAGTGTGATGATGATTATTTCTTGGGATGAAGAAATAAATAAATTGAAGTTTGAAATTGTTGATAGCGGTCTTGGGATTAGCGATCAAATAGAAGAAAATTTGTTTCAAATATTTAATCAAGCAGATACTTCAGCGACGCGCCAATATGGCGGCGCGGGCCTTGGGTTAGCGATATCTAAACAGCTTGCCATGATGATGGGAGGGGATATAGATGTGCTAAGTAAGCCTGGTATTGGTAGTGTTTTTACTTTTACAATTGCAGGTCATTTCCCACAAAATATGATGTGGATTCGACAAGATGATTTGTCTGATCTTAATTCAGGTAATATGATTGGTTTAGTAGAGGATGATAAAAAATTACAACAAGCTAGTCGTTATAAATCCCCATTGTTAATAGGCTCAGTATTGTTAGCGGAAGATAATGTAGTCAATCAAAAGTTGATTGCACGAATTTTAAAAAAGTTTGGACTTCATGTGATTGTTGTATCCGACGGTGTTGAAGCTTGTGGTTATTGCGATGATTGCTGCAGTAATAACGAACCCTTGCCTGATTTCGTGTTGATGGACATTAATATGCCAAATATGGATGGGCTGGAAGCAACGAAATATTTGAGAAGTAAACATTACACCTTGCCAATATATGCCTTAACCGCTGAGACAAGTAATGAAGAAATCAGTAAGGCGCTGGATGCCGGGTGTGATGGGTTTCTCAGTAAGCCGCTGGACAGAAAACTACTCTTTAACGCATTATCTGAAAACTTGCTCCGGAAACTTCCCGAGAGCAAGTAGTTTGGTTGAGCGATTACTGCAACGTAGTGTTCTATGCTGAAGCCACATCGCTATGAGGGTACGTTTTTTCTTTGTTGGGCTCCTGATAGTCTTTTAGCAGTTTCATAACCTGTCCCGCTTTAAGTCCTTGCATTGCGCAGGTTGTCATCATTCCAGCCATCAATGCGCCACCGACACCTGCCGTCATTACATCAGAGCCCGTCATAAACAAACCTTTTACCGGTGTTATCGGGTGCAAAAAAGGCTTTTTAAATCGATCAACAAAATGATCCAACGCTAACATCTCTCCTGCACTATTTTTTTGATACCAGTTGGTTGAGAGTGGTGTTGATAGTTCGCAGTAGTCGAGTTTGTCGCGTAGTTGTGGATGGCGTTCAAATAGTTTTTCTAATAAACGTTGAGTGAAATCATCTTTTAGTGCTTCATAATCTTCACCGCGTTTTTGCCATTGACTGTCTTCCCATTGCTTAAACCAATCCATTTTTGCGGGAGTAACAACTTCAACTGTCGACTTTCCCGGAAAACGATTTTCCCAGTCAGGGTCTTTAGAGGAAGGGAAAGAGATATAGACTAATGGGAATTCTGCATTAGGGTCGTCATTGTATGCGGCTAGGTTGCCTTCATGGTCACCATTTGGGTATATCCATAAATTGGTGCTAGTTAACCCTAGCTCTTCCGCCGTACCTTTAAATCCAGCGTAGATACAAAGGTGTGCACTAGAGCGTTGTACTTGTTGACACCAATCATCAACGCCTAAACGTTGCTGTACGTCATCGGGTAATAGTTTTTTAACGGTGTTATAAAAACCAGCATTACTTACGATATTATCGGCCTTTAGCTCTGTGCCATCTGCCATACGTACGCCATAGGCCCGATTGTTTTTAATCAGTATCTTGTCGACATCAGCATAAGTGAAAACTTCCCCACCGCTTTTTTGAATTGTTGGGATTATGCTGCGTGCAATAGCGGATGCACCACCTACAGGATAGGCTCCGCCGGCAAGGTAATGCTTCGCTATCAGTGCATGCATTAGAAAGGATGCATCTGCTGGAGCTTGACCGTAATTGCCCCATTGACCGGTCAAAACTGAAATTAGTGCTTGGTTTTGAGTTAGATTTTCTAAAACCTCACGAGTGGTTTGAAAAAACACTTTCGGAACAAGCATAGGGCGGATTTTGTTATAGACGTTCGCTAGCCAAGGGGCCATGCCTTGGCCTGCAAAGAATTTGGGTGTATAGCGGCTAACATCGCGTATAAGCTCAATATATTGATGGATAACCTTTTCTTCATTAGGGAAGTTTTCTATCAACATCTTTGTGAAATTTTCACGCCCTGCAACAAAACTGTATTGCTCGTCACCGATTATGACGCGATCGTATTCGTCTTCCATGGCTGCCCATTCTAAGCGGCTTTCACTGATGACATCAAACACTCGGCGTAGGGTGGAAGGACGATGAACCTCTCCAACGTAATGAACACCAACATCCCACTCGTAACCTTCACGTTCATAGGCGTGAGTGTAACCCCCAGCGGTATAATGCTGTTCTAAGACACAGACTTTTTTACCTAATAAAGAAAGGAAAGCTGCATTTGCAAGACCTCCAATACCGGAACCAATAATAATGGTGTCGTAATGACTTTCAGCTCGTTTTGCGCGAAAACGTTTGCCGGTTCTAACTTTAACTTTTGCCATGGAGTGTACCCTCTTGGGTGACTGTGAGAGTCTTATAAAATACTGGGTTTAGGTTGCTAGCACTTAATCGCTATGCAATTTTTTGAGTATGACTTGATGGTATTGTTCTTTGTCTTTATATGCAACTATTTGCATAGTAATTTGTGTGGCATTTTGAGGGGAGGTTTGTGTACTTTTATATCTTTACTAGGTATTTTGGAGTTGATTTTGGCCGTTTTTGATTAGAGGGCTAGATCCACCTAAATTGAAAAGATAAACTTGGCTTCAAGGAAAAGGCATTGATATGAGTAAACAGAAGTCAAAAGCACGGTATTTATCGGGGTATTCCCCAGGTTTGGTAAGTCAGATCGAAGATATGTTGTCAGAAGGGCGATTAGCCTCTTATCTATCGAAGCGATACCCTGAGATGCACCAGGTGTCATCCTCTAAAGCGTTGTACAGCTATACTCTCGATCTTAAGAGTCGCTACCTTCGACAATCACCACCTCTGAGCAAGGTGGTATATGATGATAAAATTGATGTGATTCACAATGCGCTCGGCCTTCACACATTTGTTTCTCGCGTCCAAGGATCAAAATTAAAAGCTAAAAAAGAGATTCGAATCAGTACTATTTTCAAAAAAGCCCCACAATCATTCCTGCGAATGATTGTGGTTCATGAGTTAGCGCACATTAGAGAGAAGGAACACAATAAAGCATTTTATAAATTGTGTGAGTATATGGAGCCAAACTATCATCAGTTGGAGTTTGATATGCGTGTTTATTTAACGTATATCGATCAAGAGGGAGCTTTGTAACGACGAAATTTGGCGGGTGTCATTCCTGACCAACGTTGAAATGCGCGAATAAAACTGGCAGCTTCTGCATAGCCAAGCTTAAGGGCTATTTCCTCGATCGATTCTTTTCCTTGTTTTAGGTGTTGCTGAGCTTTTTCATACTTAGTTTCATCCATGATTGCTTGAAACGAGTTGCCTTCGCTTTTGAGTTTGCGCCGTAAAGTACGTTCCGAAAATCCCAAGGTATCAGCAACTTGTAAAGCATTTGGATAGTTGTTGTGGAATAAGCTCAAGTGGTTTTTTACGGCAGGAGAGAGTTTATCGTCCTCACCTATCAGACGTTCGAGTAACTGGTCGCATTGGCTAGCGTATAATCTGCAGGCGGTTTTGTTGGTGGAAGGAAAAGGTCGTTGCAAATCTTCATTAGCCATATAAAAGCGTGCTTCAGGCTGGTCATAGATGATCGGACAGTTGTAGCGTTTTTCTATCGCTATGGTATTGCTGGGTTTAGGGTAAGGGAGCCATAATTCGGTCATGACAATATCAAGGCTCATGTAGGCTCTCAAATCTTCGATGAGCCTGTAGGTACCAGAAATATCTCTATCAATAATAAAGCGCTGAACTTTTTCTGGTAATTGGTATGGTACGTAACATAACGCGCTGGTATCACTGAATATTTTAAGGGACAGCTCACCGTATAAATACGTTAGTTTTTGGTACTTTACACCGATTTGAGTTGCTTGAAAGGGCGTGTCACAACTCATCAACAGCATCCCTAATGCACCGTATCCGGCTAAGCTGACAATAGCTCCTACCGAAATACCGGTATCATCAGTCGGAATGTAATTCACAAGATCATTGAGTATGGAAAGCTCTACAGCGATATCTATATGTGCAGTAGGGTCAAGGCTGGCACTGGTTAGGCCGTGTTTTCCTAGCAACATGTCGATATCTACCTGTTCTTGTAGAGCCTCAAAAATGTAGGTTAGACCTAAAACGGATCGTTTGCTCATAAGATATATTCAAATAGAAAAGTAGGGTAAATAAAATGCTTGGCCGAATTTATCAATTTGTTGCTTGAATATACTCTATGAAGAGGAGGGTTGAAAGGCATAAACTGGTTGTGCTCGTGATTACTAACAACTAAATCAGGTTATGTTATGAATGCAAAAATGAAATCAGTCGATGCCTCAACACCATTGAATAAATCTGTTAAGCGAGTGGAAGCCGCCATAGTGGGCGCAGGGTTTGGCGGCCTGTGTATGGCAATCAAATTACAAGAGGCAGGAATTACCGATTTTGTTATTTTAGAAAAGGGTTCTGATGTCGGTGGTACATGGAGAGACAATACCTATCCCGGGGCGGCATGTGATGTTCAGTCTCATATGTACTCTTTTTCATTTGAAGGTAATCCAGATTGGTCAAAGCGTTACCCGGGCTGGAAAGAGATTCAAGATTATATTCACAGCACAACCGAGAAGTATGGAATTCGACGTTATGTGCAATATAACACTGAGGTTACCGGTGCGCAGTTTAATGAGAGGTCGGGTCGTTGGTTGGTGACACTGGGCGATGGCAGCCAGTTAAATGCAAAACATTTCATTCTAGCGACGGGGCCATTACATGTGCCTTCTATTCCTAATTTACCGGGATTAAATGGCTTTAAAGGCAGAACTTTCCATTCCGCTCAATGGGATCATGACTACGATCTAAAAGGAAAAAATGTGGTGTCAATTGGTACTGGGGGGAGTGCGATACAGTACTTGCCGGAAATTGCCCCCGATGTAAAAAACTTGTCGGTATTTCAGCGCTCTCCAGCGTGGGTATTACCACGGGATATGCGTAGTTATAGTGACTTCGATAAGAAACTTTTTAAAGCATTTCCATTGATGCGAAAATTACACCGATTACGTTTGTATGCAACAAACGAGTCAAGAGTGTTGCCCATTATTCATGCGCGTTTGGCACAATCATTTCAGTTTTTAGCAAAAGCATTTCTGGACTATCAAGTAAGAGATAAAAAATTACGCAGGCAATTGACGCCAGACTATACCATCGGTTGTAAACGCATATTGATATCCAATAAATATTTCCCCATGTTTAGCCGTGACAATGTTGATTTGATTACTGACGGTATTAAAGAAATTCGGGAGAATTCTGTTGTAGATAGCAATGGTGTGGAGCATCCTGCTGATGCCATTATTTTTGGAACTGGGTTTGTGACGGATCCTCGCGTTTACATGAAAAACTTTACCTTAACAGGATTGCCTGGTCATGATATTCATCAGGATTGGAAAGAGGGCGCAGAAGCCTATTACGGTATCAGTGTTAGTGGTTATCCGAATATGTTTCAGCTGGTTGGGCCAAATACTGGATTAGGTCATAACTCCATTATCTTCATGATAGAAAAGCAGGTGGAATACATTGTGAAATGTATGACGACTATGGAAGAAAAAGGGGCTGGTTATATGGATTTAAAGGCGAGTGTTCAAAAGACCTTTAATGATGAAATTCAGCAGCGACAGGTTGGTACTGTTTGGGCATCTGGTTGTAAAAGTTGGTACCAGCAGGCGGACGGTCGTAATGTTGTGATTTGGCCGGGGACAACGCTGCGTTATCAGCATGAGCTCAAGAATGTGGATTTTAATGGGTATGACTGGGTTCGGGTAGGCAACGACGCTATGGCTGATGTCCCCGTAAACCATTTAACGAAATCTCAGATGGCGTGATCAAACAATATCAGGTGTGATATAGAATAATTGTTCGTGATATAGTTTGCCCCTAAAGAATCTGCTTAGAATACGGTGTTTTGAGGGTAGTAGATTCAAAAAAGGCATTTTTATGGTTGTATCAGGTGGGAAATTATTGCGCTTATTCGGTATTTTTGCCTGCGTGTTAATCAGTGTTTTGTATTCAGCGATAAGTTATGCGGGGTGGCATAAGAGAGAGGCTGCAGTAATGGGCACCTCCATTCGTGCTGAAATATGGCATGAAGATCCTCAACAAGCTGGCGTGTTGTTGGAATGGGTTATTGAAGAAATGCGCAGAGTAGATCGGCTGATGAGCCCCTATAAACCTGAAAGTGAATTGGCAATTATTAATAGTCAAGCCTCTGTTCATCCAGTTGTAGCGTCTCCGGAATTGTTTGCATTGATTCAGCTTAGCTTAGCGCATGGCGTGCGTAGTGATGGCCGATTTGATATTACTTTTGCTAGTATTGGTTACCAGTATGATTATCGGCGTGCTGTTAAACCGAGTAATGAAATAATCAAAACGACATTACCCGCTGTTAATTTTCGTGCAGTAACGTTAGATTTCGCAAAGAACACCGTTTCTTTTAAACATGAGAATACTCGTATCGACTTAGGTGGTATTGCCAAAGGGCACGCAGTAGATCGTGCTGTAAACTACCTGATTAAGCGCGGAGTACAGCATGGTATCGTGACGGCTGGTGGTGATAGCCGAATTATTGGAGATAGAAGAGGGCGTCCGTGGATGTTAGGGGTGAAGTCACCAAGAGCAGAAGGTCATGCGGTAACATTGCCCGTAGAGTCTTTGGCGTTATCTACTTCTGGAGACTATGAGCGTTTTTTTGAAGAGGGTGGGAAACGTTATCATCACATTCTTGATCCACGAAGTGGCAGGTCTGTAACAGGAATTCAAAGTGTTACTATTATGGGGCCTGCGGCAGTACAGACGGATGCGTTGTCCACAACCGTCTTTGTGATGGGGGTGAAGGAAGGGTTGGCTTATATCGAGCAGCAGCCAGATTATTCCGCGATTATTATCGATCATCGCGGAAAATTATTTTATTCCCGTGATTTGGTGAATCCTCAATAGCGACTTATAAATCAATTTCTCGTTGCCAATTATCGGGAAACTGAAGTTCGGTTGGGTCGTTAGGGTTCCATGACACATCATAGGCATACAGTTTGTCATTGGTGATTCTAAAAACAGAGTAATGGCCACGCTCGTCGCTGTTGTAGTTTAGGTAATATGGCGAGCCTACATTAAATACAGGAATGTCGTTCCAAGTATAAGTGCTGGTGGCATGGGCGTGACCGTGAAGGTAAGCGATAACGGGATAATCTTTTATTGCCTCGTACAGCTCATTGATTTGGGAGCTGTCCCATTCAAAGGTTGTCCAGGGACCGTAGTGAGACATGATAATAACTTTTTTATTGGTACCTTTAACATGTGTCGCCAAATCTTCTTTTAGAAAGGTTAGCGCCATTCTGGGGTTTCGGACACCAGGTACAATATGCTCAGGATCAATATCTGAAGGTGTAAGGTTAAGTTGTACAAAGTGAATGTTGTCCCAATCCCAGCTGTAGTGACCGTCTTTATCGGGAGCTGTGTTGGATAGCCCCACTCGATATTGGTTTCTTACACTGACTGAATCGGCAACAGGGTGGGCTTTGAGTGCTCGATAACCAAGGTTGCTCCACTCAAAAAAGTCGTGATTTCCATAACCTTCAAAAATAGGGTACTTAACATCTCTGTTACCACATAACCCATAAATACGAGTGAACTCTCCATACTCGTTTTCTGACAATGTTCTTCCATCTCTACCGTTTTGAGTGATGTCTCCATTCATAATCACACCGCGGATATCACTGACCGGCAAAGTAAGATCAAAGGTGCTCCAGTCTAGTTTAGTGTCTGCAAGGTTTAGCGCTATTTTGTGCAGATCATTTTTATCTTCTGCTCCACCACCTAATTGAGAGTCACCAAAGGCAATAAAAGTTATATCGGTGGTTTCAGGCCCTGCCCAGAAATTATCGACGGGGGGCAAGTCATCGCTTGAGCAGTCGTCATTACCATAATCAGAAATACAAGCGCTTAGAAAGCCTGTTAGTAAGAAGGGTAAGGTAAGCCGAGTAAGCTTTTTGGTTTGTGGGCTGAAGGTGTTTATTGCGGCCATTGGGATCTCGTGTTTTTATTTTTGTTATTATGGTACGAATGTACCAGTTGGTTTGGCGGGCTGCTATAGTAAATGTGTTATTTTGTGTAAAGTGGCCTGATAAAGATCTTTTTAACAATGTGTTGACCCTGGAGTGGGGTATAGGGTCTATAGTTCGAGAGTCAGCAGTTTAAGGGTTGGCAGTTTTACCGCTCTACAAGGCTTTTCCCCATCAGGTGAGTCGCCCCTAGTAGAAGAAAAAGATGTTGTCATTGGACTTTTCCATTGGAACTTATTTTCTTTGAGAGTATCCTAATCGAATTATGCATGCGTCCTTGCATTTGATCGAATTAAGGTAATTGTTAAGGTAATCAATGTGTCGATAAAAAACAGCAGGTTTTTTACAGTAGTCATGATGGTGCTAATGATTGTTAGCCAATCCGTCGCGTCTGCTGCTGTTTCTTATTCTATGACCAAGGGCTCATCAACCATTGCAATGAACGGTGATAATCGTTCGTGCCATGATGAAAAAGATTTGGTAGTTGATGTCAAAGACGATAGCAGTACAGTCGACGAAACTTTTGGCATGATTAGTGATGATGGCGATAATTGTTGCGAAGTTGACTGCCATTGTCCGTCAGGCCACTGCTCATCCGCAGCGTTACCCTTGAATGCCATGCCCAGTGGGCGTTTGAATACGACATCTCAAAATATAGAATACCCTTCTCAATGGGTTGTTAGTCAATCTATACCCTCTCTTTATCGCCCTCCTATATCACTCTAATCACAGGGTAAATCTGTCTGTAGTGATTCCCATCGTTATTCCTGCTTTGTTAAGCCTGGCCCTGGTCTGGCAACAATTGAGTTAGAAATATTGTTTGGCATAAACCACAGAAGTAAGCATTGTTTTTGATTTCCTTGCCGCCCCGTTTTCGCAATGACTACATGCGTCATGTTATTTGATGCCGTTTTTTATTCGTTATTTGAGTAATAAAATCATGTTTACTCCCGTATTTACAAGGTTGAAACAACGTAGGTTTAATGCAACTAGACTTAGCTCATTTATTCTTGTTGGTGTTTTAAGTGCTCAAGTTGTTCATGCTCAGCCTGTTGAGCATACACCTATTAAGTCTCGACTTACTTTCGCTATAGCGGTTTCAGTGGCACAACAAAATGACTTGTGGCTGGTAGGAAACAGGCATTCACAGGATGCAATGGAAGCCGCCAGCGTCTTCGCAGGAACGTTGCCTGATCCACGAGTATCAATTGCATTTGCCAATATGCCTACGGATACCTTTGATTTTGGGCAAGAGCCAATGACTCAATTTAAAGTGGGTATGTCCCAAATGTTTCCTCGGGGGGAAAGCCTTGCGATTAAGAAAAGACAATTAACCATTCAAGGGCGTCAGTTCCCCTATCAGCGAGAAGATCGAGAAGCAAAAGTCGCAGTGATGGTTAGTCAGCTTTGGTTGGATGCTTACAAGGCTCAAGAAAGTATCGCATTAATAGAAAAGGATAGGGCTTTGTTCGAACAGCTTGCTGACGTAGCGGCGGCGAGTTATTCATCTGCTATCGGAAAAACACGGCAGCATGACATCATTCGAGCTCAGCTGGAGATGACTCGATTAGAAGATCGTTTGACGATGTTGCGACAGAAACAGGAAATGTTTCGACAGGGGTTGAATGAATGGTTGAATGAAAATGTTAAGGGTAAGAACTCGATCTCCAGTGACATTCAATTGTCTTCAGTGTTACCAAGCATTGCATTGCTTGTCCCAGAATTATACCGTTCTGAACGGGAAGATATTACTCCCATGTTGTTTGATGTTTTGTCACAACATCCGGCAATAAAGGCACTAGAGGAAAAAGTTAATGCCAACCGTGCCGGTATCGAATTGGCACGACAGAAGTATAAACCTGCCTGGGGCGTGAATGCGAGTTATGCCTATCGTGATGATGATGCAATGGGGAATGATCGTGCCGATTTCTTCTCTCTTGGTGTGAGCTTTGATTTGCCAATTTTTACCGATCAACGACAGGATCAGCAGCTAAAGGCTGCTATTTCAAAGTCAGAGGCGGTAAAAACGGAGAAAGGATTGTTGATTAGGAAATTAAAAGCATCCTTTGAGACAGCAAGGGTACAGTTAATGCGGTTGAATGAGCGAAGGGACCTGTATCAAATGCAACTACTACCACAAGTTCAAGAGCAAGCGGAAGCCTCACTTACCGCTTATACCAACGATGACGGTGATTTCTCTGAAGTGGTGCGCGCTAGAATAGCGGAGCTAAATGCATCCATTGGTGCATTGAATATTGACGTGGATCGGCAAAAAGTCATTTCTCGATTGAATTATTTTGTTGTTGCAAAGGATTCGTCAAATCCATACAGCAATGAATACAACAACCAAGCCGTAAATAAATAGGTAAGATCATATGAAAACTATAATGAAAAATAGTCAAAAATTTACGGGTTCAACTGTTGTTGGTTTAGTTTTAGGAATAGTGGTCGGTATTGGGGTTGCTGTTGTAGTAAATCAATTGTTGATGAAGTCGACAGAAAATATGTCAGGTATGACTGACTCGATAGGTATGAAAGAAGAGAAAAAGCCGTTGTATTGGGTGGCACCGATGGATGCAAATTATAAACGAGATAAGCCGGGGCAGTCACCAATGGGAATGGATTTGATTCCTTTTTACGCTGGTGGAAATACCGATGATAGCCCTGGAACGGTAAGAATATCCCCTAATGTCGTGAATAATCTTGGTGTACGGACTACTGTTGCAAAACGTCAGAGTATGCATTCTGAAATAAAAACAGTGGGTTATGTTAAATATGATGAAGATAAGCTGCTTCATATCCATCCTCGCGTCGAAGGTTGGATCGAAACCCTTTATGTGAAAGCAGCGGGAGACCCAGTTAAAGAAGGGCAGCCGTTATATGATATCTATTCGCCAGCACTTGTTAATGCACAAGAAGAATTTGTACTTGCATTAGGTCGTAAAAATAAGCGGCTTATTCGGGCAGCGGAAGATCGTTTGAGGGCATTACAATTGCCCCAGTCGGTGATTACGCAATTAAAGAAAACCAAACAAGTAAAACAAACAATCACCGTAGTGGCTCCTCAAAGCGGTGTTGTTGACAATATGAATATAAGAGAGGGTGTTTTTGTTAAACCGGGGAATATGGTGATGTCCATTGGTTCATTAGAACAGGTGTGGGTTGAAGCAGAAGTGTTTGAACGTCAGGTTTTTCAAGTCTCCGCAGGGCTGCCGGTAACCATGACGTTGGATTTTCTACCAGGAAAAAGCTGGCTTGGTAAAGTAGATTATGTCTACCCCACGTTAAACGCTAAAACACGCACGGTTAAACTACGTTTACGTTTTGACAATAAGAGCCAAGAACTTAAACCAAACATGTTTGCTGAGGTTATTATTCACGCTAAAAGTGATGGTGATGCATTGCTGGTTCCACGGGAGGCAATTATTCGAACAGGCAGTGTTGATAGAGTAGTGCTTGCATTGGGTGAAGGACGCTTTAAATCAATTGAGGTAAATGTAGGGCAGTTTGATGAAAAGTTTGTAGAGATAGTCTACGGACTTAAAGAAGGGGAAAGTGTAGTGACATCAGCACAATTCTTATTGGATTCTGAATCGAGTAAAACCTCTGATTTTAAACGAATGAATCACGATGATAAGTCCACGACGCCAGAGCGAGTGTGGGTTGATGCAACTATTAATAGTCTTATGCCAGCTCATAGGATGGTTAATTTAGATCATAAGGCAATTGAAGAATGGGGTTGGGCCGATATGACAATGGATTTCACCGTGGTCGAATCGGTTGACTATGCAGAGCTCAAGCAAGGGCTGAATTTACAAATTGAAATACAAAAAGCTGAAGACTTTCAATACTTAATAACCAATATACGCTTATCTGATGATCAGATGAGTGGTCGTGGCGAATAGGGGGTAACGGTATGATTGAATCTATTATTCGCTGGTCTGTAGGTAATCGTTTTTTTGTATTGCTGGTAACAGTAATGATTGTTGGTGTTGGTTTGTTTTCATTAAAAAATACACCGTTAGATGCGATTCCAGATTTATCCGATGTACAGGTAATCATTAAAACCAGCTATCCGGGGCAGGCGCCGCAGGTAGTTCAAGATCAGGTAACCTATCCATTAACAACGGCAATGTTGTCAGTACCAGGTGCTGTAACGGTAAGAGGTTATTCCTTTTTTGGGGATTCCTATGTGTACGTGATTTTTGATGAGGATACGGATCTGTATTGGGCCCGTAGCCGTGTATTGGAATACTTAAGCCAGGTAGCCCCCTCGTTGCCCGAAAATGCGAGACCTCAGCTGGGACCAGATGCGACGGGGGTTGGCTGGATTTATCTTTATGCATTAATCGATAAAACAGGAAAGCACGATATTAGCCAGCTACGTAGTTTGCAGGATTGGTTTTTAAAGTATGAATTACAAACCGTTTCTGGCGTGTCAGAGGTGGCTGCTCTTGGTGGCATGGTGAAACAATATCAAGTAAAAGTTAACCCTGATAAATTAAGGGCATTTAGTATTCCACTTTCTCATATACAAAGGGCGATAAAACGGGGCAACCAAGAGATTGGTGCATCTGTTGTTGAAATGGCCGAAGCAGAATATATGGTACGCGCTACGGGATATATAAAAAATGCAGATGACCTAGGTAATATCCCTTTGGGAGTGAATGAAAATGGAACGCCTTTGTTACTGAAGAATGTCGCTGAAATTGGTGTTGGTCCACAGATGCGAAGGGGTATTGCAGAGCTTAATGGTGAGGGGGAAACAGTTGGCGGCATTGTTGTGATGCGGTTTGGTGAAAATGCACAGAAAACGATTGAAGGTGTAAAAGCAAAACTTGAAGAATTGAAAAAAGGTTTGCCCGACGGTGTGGAAGTTGTCACCGTTTATGATCGAAGTACATTGATAGAACGCGCGGTGAGTAACTTGGGGTACAAACTCTTAGAAGAATTTGGCGTTGTAGCATTGGTGTGTATCGTATTTTTGTTTCATGTTCGATCGTCTCTTGTTGCGATTTTTAGTTTACCTGTAGGTATATTAATGGCATTTATCATCATGTATGCCCAAGGCTTAAATGCCAATATTATGTCTCTTGGAGGTATTGCTATTGCGATTGGTGCGATGATTGATGGTGCCATTGTTATGATTGAAAATATGCATAAACATATGGAGAAGACACCGTTAACAAATAAGAATCGTTGGCAAGTTGTTATTGATTCTGCAACAGAGGTGGGGCCTGCGTTGTTTTTTAGTTTGCTTATTATCACTGTGAGCTTTGTGCCTGTTTTTACATTGGAAGCACAAGAGGGGAGAATGTTTTCTCCGCTGGCATTTACCAAAACTTATGCAATGGCTGCAGCGGCAGCATTAGCTATTACCTTGGTTCCTGTGTTAATGGGGTATTTTATTCGTGGAAAAGTACTTCCAGAGCATAAAAACCCTATTAATAGGATTTTAACGGCTAGCTATATTCCAGTGTTAAATCAGGTGTTGCGGTTTCCAAAAGTTACATTGTTTACGGCGGTATTAGTGTTGGCTGTTGGAGTCTGGCCTTTGGATAAAATAGGCAGTGAATTTATACCAGCATTAGATGAAGGTGATCTAATGTATATGCCAATAACCTATCCCGGAATTTCTATAGGTAAAGTGCGCGAACTGCTACAACAAACAGATAAGTTAATCAAAACTGTACCAGAGGTAAAAACAGTCTTTGGTAAAGTAGGGCGAGCAGAAACGGCAACTGATCCTGCGCCATTGACAATGATTGAGACGTTTATCCAGTTTATACCAAAAGAACAATGGCGTGAGGGGGTAACGATGGATAGTTTGAGAAAGGAGTTGGATGCTTTGGTTAAGTTACCTGGCGTGACAAATTCCTGGGTGATGCCAATTAAAACGCGTATTGATATGTTAGCAACGGGTATTAAAACCCCTGTCGGTATTAAAATCGCTGGCCCAAAGTTGGCGACGATACAAGAAATTGGCCAACAATTGGAAGTTATTCTAAAAGATGTCCCAGGAACCGCATCGGTTTATTCCGAAAGGGTTGCTGGTGGGCGCTACATCAAGGTGGATATTCAGCGAGAGAAAGCCGCACGTTATGGACTTAATATTGCGGATGTGCAGCAAGTTGTTGCAACAGCTATTGGTGGTATGAATGTGGCCAGAACAGTAGAAGGGCTTGAGCGCTACCCGATAAATATTCGATACCCTCAGGATTATCGGAGTTCCCCAGAGCAATTGGCATTGTTACCTGTTGTGACACCAAGTGGTCAGCGCATTGCATTAGGAGATGTTGCTAAAATATTTATTGAAGGTGGCCCTGCAGGAATAAAGAGTGAAAATGCACGCTTAAATGGCTGGTCGTTTATTGATATAGAGGGTGTCGATGTGGGTAGTTATGTCGAAGATGCTCAGCAGGTGGTTAAGGAGCAACTGAAATTGCCTGCCGGTTATTCAATTGCGTGGTCAGGCCAGTATGAGTATATGCAGAGAGCCAAAGAAAAGCTCGCATACGTTGTACCATTAACACTTGCTATAATTGTAATATTACTTTTTATGAATTTTGGGAATTTTACGGAAGTAGCGATAATTATGGGGACGTTGCCGTTAGCAATGGTAGGCAGTATTTGGCTAATGTACTTGGAAGGTTACAATTTTTCTGTAGCTGTGGGTGTTGGCTTTATCGCATTAGCGGGGGTAGCGGTTGAGATAGGTGTCATCATGTTGGTTTATCTTAATCAAGCTTATAAGCAGATGATAGAACGCTGCGAACAGTCAGGGGAAGGTGTAACGGTACAGGCATTACGAGTTGCGGTGTTAGAGGGTGCAGGAATGCGTGTTCGCCCGGTGATGATGACAGCAACAGCCATTGTTGCAGGGCTTTTGCCAATACTCTATGGGACGGGAACAGGATCAGAAGTGATGAGCCGTATCGCTGCACCGATGGTTGGAGGAATGATTAGTGCTGTGGTATTAACATTGCTTGTTGTGCCGGCTGTTTTCTATTTATGGAAAAAACAATCGCATATTTAAGTTTTCGAAACACGTTTTAAAAAGTACGCTTAGTTGGAGGTTTAAGAAATGAAAAATAAGACAATATCTACGTTAACATTTATATCGATGGCAGTGGTCGGAATGATGCCTATATTTGTGCAAGCAAGTGGTACGCATACAAATGACCATAAAATGTCTGGTCATAAAGTGGTCGAAAATGAAATGCATCAGCACGATGACGAGGGAAGCGCGGTAGGTAAGCCTGCTTCCGAAGCTGGCGCGACAAAAATCATTCAGGTTGTTACTAAAGATTCTATGCGATATGCATTTTCACCAGAGCCTGACATAAAGGTAGGAGATATTGTGACATTCATTATTACCAATGAAGGCCAGATACCTCATGAATTTTCTATTGGTGATAATGACGAGCAGAAAGCCCATAGAGCGATGATGCAGAAGATGCCTAGCATGATACATGAGGATGGTAATACCATTACGGTTAAACCAGGAGAGACAAAGAAGTTAACCTGGAATTTCAGTGGAATTGTTAAGGGATCAAATGAGGTGATTTTTGCTTGTAATGTTCCTGGGCATTTCGAAGCGGGCATGTTTCATAAAATGACAGTAAATCAACAGGGTGTAATGATTCAACCTGAAAGTGCACGGCACGATGATCAGGGCTCCCACCACCATGAATAGCTATTGCATTGGATGGGTGTAATTATTTTACTCCATCACTGGCTTGACTTTGGTCCATGCGTGCATTAATCTGCACGTATGGATAGAGAAAAAGCGATTTCCCAAAGTCTGGCCAATATCGATAGTGATTTTGTCAAAGCACTCACTGAGCCTGCTCGAATTGAGATTTTGAAATTGCTCATTTTGCACGGTGCATTGGATGTGCAAACATTAGCTGAAAAGATGCCACAGGATAGGTCAGTGATTTCTCGTCATCTCTCTCTTATGAAGAATGCTGGTCTGCTGTCCGCTCAAAAAGACGGGCGGCATATGGTTTATAGTGTTGATGGAGAAACTGCACTCAAGAAGTCGGAGCTGCTGGTTGAATCTATTCGTCAATGTTATAAGTTTGGTTGTTGTTAATTTTTTTAATACCAAGCGTGCATGTGTGCGCACAAGAGAATTTATAGGCGTAACTAAATGACAGGTAACTATTATGCCAACGTACGATGAAATTATTGTTACTTCATTATTTTTGGGGTTTATGCTTTGGGAGTATTTCTCTGGTGTTTACTTACGTTATGTTCGATTAGAAAAGGAGTGGTTAGTAGATATTATTAGTTTTGGCCAGCTAGGTGTTTTCAAACCGATAGTGATGTTTGTTGCATTTTCTCTTGGTGCTTTCTTAGTTCCCGAATCACAAAATACTCTTGAAGATCTACCTTTTTGGGTGGCTTTTCTTATTGTGTTTTTACCTGATGATTTCTCTCACTATTGGATTCATCGAATCGCTCATCAGTTTCCTTCTATTTGGCCATTGCACCGCACACACCATACAGCGACGGTTTATCAGGCATCGATTTCTTTTCGAGAGAATTGGCTTTGGTTTGTTGTGATGCCTGGGTTTTGGTGGCAAGGGTTGATGGTTTATTTTGGATTGATTGAGCAGGTATTGCTTGCTTCAGCTATTATCGGCGCTCATGACGTATGGCTTCATAACGGATCTACCTGGGATCAAGCTCTATACAAAAAACGCTTCACTCGTGGGCCTATAAAAATATTCGAATATATTGTTAATACCCCAGGTTTACATCGTGGACATCATGGGTTGGGGAGGGGAGCTGTACCCTATGGAAATTATGCCCAAACGTTATTTATTTGGGATGTGTTGTTTGGGACTGCTACGTTTAATAAGGGCGAAATACCAGAATACTATGCTGTGACAAATAGCAATGTTATGTCTCAGTCGTGGTATTACCACCTTTGGTGGCCGTTTGTTAAGAAGCGTCCCGTTAAACAGGAGAAATGTGATGAAGCCAGTTAATGTGAGATCAAAGGAGTTGGTAGCGGTAGCAAAGGGAGGTTTGTTAGATCGACGGTCTTTTATACTAAGTGGCTTCGCATTTTCCAGCGCTTTGGCTGTTTCAAATACACTGGCTTCAGACAGAGCTGGTGCAAGTAAGATTGATCAACCATTACCGGCCTGGATGAAAAATCCTGGAAAAAGTGATACAGAGTATGGTATGCCGTCAAAATATGAAAAACATATTAAGCGGAATGTGACAGAGCATACCCCTGAAACATCCATATTTTCTATCTGGCATACACCGATAGAAAATCAGCGAGGTATTATCACGCCGAATGGTTTGCATTTTAGTGTTAATCATAATGGCATCCCTGATATAGACCCTCAAAAACATAAACTGATGATCCACGGTTTGGTGGATAAACCACTCACTTTTGATATGGAAAGTTTATTACGTTATCCCATGGTTTCTGCCATTAATTTTCTAGAGTGCGCGGGGAATACAGCGCCCAATGCCGTATCGCTAACACCTCTGGATCAAACCTGTCAGGAATTGTTTGGGCAAGTATCCGGTGCTGAATGGAGTGGGGTTCCACTCAAATATATATTGCAAGAAGCAGGGTTAAAACCAACGGCTAAATGGGTCATCGTGGAAGGGGCTGATGGTGGCTCCCATTCTCGAAGCATTCCCGTGTCGAAATTACTTGATGATGCCATTATTGCTTTGTATCAAAATGGAGAGCGGTTGCGTCCATCACAAGGGTATCCTATGCGGTTATTTGTGCCGGGTTGGGAGGGGAATACCAATGTAAAATGGCTACATCGTTTGGAGGTGAGCGATAAACCTGCTTTTACAAAAGATGAATCTGGTCTCTATAGTGATATTTTGGATGACGGAAAGATTCAGCGATTTTCTTTTCATATGGATGTTAAATCTGTCATTACACACCCGTCTGGAAAGCAAGTGTTACCCGAGAAAAAAGGGTTTTATGAAATTTCAGGATTAGCTTGGTCAGGGTTTGGGAAAATAAAGCAGGTTGAAGTGTCAGCAGATGGCGGTAAAACGTGGGCCCTTGCAATGCTGGACGAACCTGTGTTGTCCAAGTCCTTAACGCGATTTCATATACCTTGGCAATGGAACGGAAATTCAACGATGTTATTAAGCCGAGCGACAGATGAATTTGGTAGAGTGCAACCAACTCGTGCACACTGGCGTGATAAATACGCTAGTTACTCATTTAATCACTTCAATGCAATTCAGGCATGGCATATTTCAAGTGACGGGGTGGTGGAGAATTGTTATGCCTAATTGTTTTTCGTATCTTAGTTGTATCAAATATATTTTGAGTAGCTTATTGCTGGTTGTCACTTTGGCACAAACGCCGGCTAATGCGGAAGCTGTATCTTACTCTACAGACTTAGGGGAGGTGTTATCTTCAGTCGAAGTAAGTGCCTATGATATTACCATTTTTCCAAATGGTAAAAACCTACCTGAAGGTAAAGGGTCTGTAATGCAAGGACAACGGCTTTATCAAAGCCGTTGTATGATGTGTCATGGAGAGGATGGCGATGAAGGGCCTGCTGCGCGTTTGAGAGGTAGTGATGGGTGGTTTAGTTTTTCTGATCCGCTGAGGATTTTACGAATAGATAAATACCCCATATTATTAATCTCAGTAGGTAGCTTATGGCCTTACGCAACCTCAATTTTTGATTATACACGAAGAGCTATGCCGCATTATGCTCCAAAAAGTTTGAGTAATGATGAAGTTTATGCGTTAACGGCATACATTCTTTATCTAAATGACCTGATTGCAGAGGACACTGTTTTGGATAAGAAGACAATATTGGATATTTCTATGCCTGGACAACAGCGTAGTATTTCGGCATGGCATGAGATTGAATAATAAACACTGGACGTTAGGGTGTGTTGATGTACCTTTTTATTTTGGGGGAGTTGTTTTTATATGTCGCGCCGATTAAGGTTATGCACTGTCTTGTTGATAAAATTTCATAGAGTCTCGATAAGATGATGGGCTCTGTCCGGTCCATTGCTTGAATGCCCGCCGAAATGCTGCGGCCTCACTGAACTGAAGGCGTTGTGTTATATCTTCAATCGTAAGTTCGCCGGACTCTAAGTAATTGCAGGCTCGATCTAAACGAGCGTCTTTTAATAATTCAGTGTAGGTAACATTAAGTTCTTTTAAACGACGTTTAAGTGTGCTCTTTGATGTGTGGAAATGTTTGGCAACATCATCAATGTTTGGGTATCTCGTTTCTCGTTGACGAATATATTGAGATATAAGCGTCAGTATCCCTTCATTGTCACCAAGTTCCTGCATTAAATTTGAGGACCGAGATTTAATTTCGTGAATAATTGCTGGGTTTGATGAAGTTAGTGGTGTGTCCAATAGCGAGGGGTGACATGTTATTTGATGTCGATGTGTATTAAATTTAACGTTATTGTTTAGTAATTTGTAGTATTCATTCTCGTATTCAGGCGCGGGATAACTAAATTCGAACGTGCAATCCATAACTGTTTTTTCGGTGGCTTGTAAAAAACAGTGGTAGAGCGTAGAAAACAATACCTCTATAAAAAAACGTTGCACATCACCACCTTCAAAGGCAGGAGTGCAGGTTACATGAGCAGCGTTAGGGTTTCTTATAACGCCTATAACGGTAATGGGAGAGATTAATTTCTTATAGGTTTTTATAATATCTAACGCTTCACCAATGGTGTTACATGCCATTGACCCTAATCCGACAGAGCCGTGGCCGCTAAACATTAATCGTTTACCAAAATGTAATCCCAATGCTGGATTGTTAAGTTTATCAATGCAGACTTCAATAAGTGATTTATATTGGTTGTAACTAACCTTTGATGAAAAATCTTTCTCTAGCGTTTCATCAAGACCTGTTAGGTCTCTTAGCTCAGAGATATTTAAGCCTTCTTCACCTGCGTAACACAAAAGTGCTTTAGGGTGATTGTGATAAAAAATTACAGGGTCGTTAGGCTGAATGATTTTCATGACAGTTTTCCTATCGCTTCTCCCTTGTTGTTGGGAGTATTGTTGTTGTTTTGTATACGATTGTTGTTTTTGTCAATGGTTGAGCTGATATGTCCCTCTAATAATGCACATTTACCGTTAGTGTGTTGGTTTTATTGGCAGGTTAAATATGGCCGCCAGTATTAATTGGGCTGATATGTCATATGTGAGACGAAAGTACCAATATATAGTTTGTACCTATCGAGTCAAGCCCTTAGTACTACGCTTTTTGTGGTCTAAATAGGTACGTGAATAATAATAAAAAATAATGAAGTGCTAACCCGTCTAATTTCAATGAGTTAGATGCGGCAAGGACCTAATAAAAATGAATAAAAAAATGTTACTTCAATTGTTGGAATTACGTAATTTTACCCAAATTCGTACTATTCCTAGAATACGCTCTGGTTTTCGTAGAAAGGTGTTGTCGTCTACTTTGGTAGTGCTTGGAGCTGCGGTATCTGCTACCAATGTTAATGCTCAGTTGATGCAGAACTTATCACTGGGTAACCCTAAAGCGCTTGCGTTGGGCCATGCGGTTACTGCTGATCCACCGGGGATTGACTCTATTCATTTTAACCCAGCAGGGTTAGCTAAGATTCGCGGCAGGCAAAAACAAACAAAAATACTCGCTGCACATATGGCTATCTCAAGTAAAACTGGCTATCAGCAAAATACTGATGCTGTTAGGCAATCATACGAAGAATTTTTTGGAGAGCCATTTCCTGATGATGACGATCAAGAAAATTTAAGTGCAACAGCAACCCAGCCTATGTTGATTCTACCTTTTGCTGGTATGAAAGAGGTTCCAGTAATTATCGCTCCGTTTGGCGGCATAGCCATTGAAGATCCTCATCATGGCTGGACATTTGGAACCGCGGTATACACACCCATGGGTTTCGGGTTTGCACGTGATAGAGATGATGATCCGGGTTCATATCAGGGGTATGAAACAGCGATTACCCGGTTAACCTATTTCTCTCCGACTATTGGTGTTCAAGTTACGGATACACTAGCCGTTGGTGTTGGAATTAACTTTTCATGGCAAGGCTTTGGTACAAAGACAAAATTTAGAGCTCCCGAGCAAACAATTGCATTTCTTAATGGAAGTGAAGGTGCGTTAAGTAGTCTGTTGCAGGAGAACGAGGAGTCGGGAGTCGCAACGGGCATATTGGGTGTTTTTGATAATATCGGTGATTTAGAGATAGAAGCCGCTGATCCATTATCACTCGGGTTTAACTTTGGTTTGTTGTGGGAGCCGACCCCTTGGATAGCTTTTGGCTTGGTTTATCAATCGGAGACTAAAGCCGACATGGAGGGTGATTTTAAGATGACCTACGGCGACGGATTTTTAGGGACTACTGTAGGCCTAAAAGAGTTGTCCGCTGTAATAGCCCCGCTTATTGGAGGAGCTGAATTTAACGCTCAACGGGTTGAAGAAGGCAGCATTCAAGTTGAAATGATTCAACCTCAGCATATTGCAATTGGCACATCCATTCAGATTTTACCCAATATCAAAGTTAATGTTGATATGAAGTGGATTGAATATAGCAAATGGGAAGATCTAACAATTTCATTTGATCAGAATGTTGATTTCCTTAATCTTGCCAGCATCGTAAGTGCTTTAGCGTCAGGTCATGTTAGTGATAATGCTGATCCGAATGAACTACGCATTCCTCGAGGATATGAGGATGTATTGTCTTGGGCTATTGGTGCTGAGTATCAGGTGAATGACAGCTTTGTTTTTCGAATGGGTTACGAGCCACGAGGTAGTGCGATACCTGATGACAAAGTTGATTTCTTATTTCCAATAGCTGAGCAGACTCTTTATTCTTTTGGTTTTGGGTATCAGATTGACTCTGAGTCACGAATGGATTTTGCGATGGCGTATATGATATCAGAGTACGAAGCTGACCTTCGTGTTACTGCTACGCAAGATGAAAATGGTAATTATACTGAAACGGCGACAGGGGATTCCAGTAACGCAAACTCGATTACTCCCGGAGCGGTTGTTTATAACCCTTACGCATACCTGCCAATAGAAGGTAAAACAGAAGCCTATTTATTCACTATCAGTTACGACGAAAAATTCTAACCAGTTACACGTCCCAAAGCGTAACCCCGCCTAGTGCGGGGTTTTTTTTTTGTTTTATTTGATACTGCAGTTATAACGTTTCCCCTTTTTGTTTTAGGAAGGTAGATAAAGTAGCATCCAAGGTTATAGGTGCAGCTTGCAGCCATAATAAAAATAAATAAGGCCGTAAAAATGAAAATAAATTCTCAACTATTAACTTTTCTGGTAGCCATTTTTTTATTTGGTTGTGGTGGAAGTACAGGCCAAAGCACCTCAGTCAGCGAAGTAGCGGTGGTCGATCCCGATGTTGACAATAAAGACGCACTTCTTTCATCTTTGTATTTACAGATTGCTGACAATATACCTCAACCGACGCAACAGCTTCTCATTGATCGATTTCGAAGTTTTCCGGGAGTTGTGGTTACAACGCTACTTCAAGACTTCTCGTTAGATGAACTTGCTGCGGGTTCCCTCCTTGTGATTATTGGGGAGACACCGATCTCTGCTGCATCCAAAACGGCATTCAGATTATTGTTGCAAAAGGGGTTTACAATACAGGCAGTGCAAATAGCACAGAGTTAGCGGAATCCGATGCCCTAACGCGTATTCGAGCAGATTTATATGCGGCATACCAATTACTAGAACAGTTAGGCTATGCCTTTTTACACCCCCTGGAACCTACTATTGCAACAGACACCACGTCCTTGGTTATTTCGGATGTCGAAGAATCCCCTTATTGGCCGCTTCGCGTTTGGCATATTCATACTCAACACCCCTTAGAGCTTACTCATGTTCTGAATGGCTGGGGGGAGGGCGGTGACGACGATAAAGAAGGTTGGCTATTGGTAGCGATGGCCCACGATTGGGGTATTGAAGCGGGCAAAATGCTCGGACAGTTGCAAACACAATCAAAAAAATGGGGATGCTCGATATGATCAATCCCTTGTTAAAATCCAGCGACAAAGTAGATTATGACATCGCCTTACAACCTTTGTGATGAGATTTTTGACTCAATGGAGATAACCGTCTTGCGTGCAGAGCAGGTTTTTCACCTTTATGAAACGGTATCAAATGATAACCGAATAATATTGAATTCAGATAAAACTGAAGCCAGTAAACACCTCCAGGAAGCCAGAAACGCGCTTGATCGTGCTCAGACAATAGTGGACCAGCGAGAACAGCACTATCGCGTTAACTCAGATCGTATCGCTGGGTGGGATTACAATCCCACTGCCTACCATTTTGGTTACTTATGGACAGTGCGTTCATTGCACTACTGGTGGCGAGACGAAGGTAAAGCAGTGGACCGCCCTATCAGCCCTGGGTATATGAATATCATTGACCCTGTCGACATTGCCAATGGCGAAGGTGACTGGATTGAAAGTCTGGTCAATTTATCCTCAATTCGACGCTTGATTTCGGGGTTGTGGGGTGAGGGTGATTTCTTAGAAGAATTATTGAATGAACCAAAAAGCGAGCCCGTTTATCCTCAGGATAACCTTAGAGAAAGACCCAGTTGGTATGAGTAAATAATCTCCAGCGAGCAAACATTCTTTTTTGTCTTCAGAACAGGTAAAATCACACATCCAGAGAATAGATAAAGTAATACCTAAAGTATGATTACTAATATGGCAATACCGTTGGCGATGCAGCCTAAAGAGTTTGTATGACGCAGTGCGTTGATTTTATTGTAGTGGGTTCCGGTATGGCTGGGGCATCTATTGCTTATGAGCTGTCAGAGCGAGGAGCATCAGTTACGGTTCTGGAGGCAGAAGAGTACGCCGGCTACCATACAACGGGGCGTTCAGCTGCATTCTATATGGTGGGCTATGGTAATGATGTGGTTCGAGGGATTACTTTAAGCAGTGAGGGTTTTTATAACAATCCACCTGCTGGCTTTTGTGATTACCCCTTGTTAAAACCGCTTGGAGCTATGTACATCGCTAAACCAGAGCAGTTACCTCAGCTCAGCGATACCCATCACAATGTAAGTCAAGTGTTGGATAATGTTGCTTTGGTTGATGAGGCGTTTGTTTATGATAAGGTCCCAGAGTTAAAGCCTGGTATCGATGCTGGGTTTTGGGAGCCTAACTCCAGAGAAATTGATGTTGCAAGTTTATTGGAAGGTTATATAAAGTTCGCAAAGCGTTCAGGCGCCACGTTTATCTATAATGCTGGAGTTACCGGATTGCGGCGTGAAGATGAGCGGTGGCGAGTAGAAACGGTAAAAGGCGAATTTATTGGGAAAAATATTGTGAATGCTGCAGGTGCATGGGGGGATAAACTCTGTGCGATGGCAGGCGCACAATCGGTTGGTTTGGAGCCTAAAAAACGTACAGTTTGTATTGCTAAAGCGCCAGAAAGTCTAGATGTTCATCGGTGGCCATTAACTATTGATATCGATGAAACATTTTATTTTAAGCCGGAGTCAGGCAATATTCTGATCACGCCCGCAGATGAAACCCCTTCAGAGCCGATGGATGTTTTCCCTGATGACATTGACGTTGCGATTGGGGTGGCACGATTTGAAGAAGTAATGAATGTAAAAGTAACAACGCTAAAGCGTCAGTGGGCTGGTTTGCGAACCTTTGCCCCTGATAGATCCCCCGTGGTTGGCTATGATACTTCCGTAAAAGGTTTTTTTTGGCTAACGGGGCAGGGTGGTTATGGGATTCAAATGGCCCCAGCACTTGCTAAATTGGCAGCATCTCTCGCTCTTGGAGGCGGTGTTCCAGAATTTATGAAAATGTATGGTGTTAGTGCAGAAGCAATTAGCCCTGCACGTTACCAGTTATTAAAAGAAGGTTGAGGTAAGACATGGCAGGTTCATTACAAGACCAATTGCTGAAAGCAGGCTTGAGTAACAAGCAAAAAGCCAATGATGCAAAAACACAGAAGCATAAGCAGTCAAAAAAACAGCGTAAGAGCAATGAAGTTTTTGTTGATCAGAACAAAGCAGATGCAGAAAAGGTACGCCAAGAAAAACTAGAGCGTGATAAGCAGCTGAACCAACAAAAAAAGCAGGAAGCTGAAGCGAAAGCCGTGCAAGCTCAGATTAAGGATATGGTCGAGCAGGCGAAGGTAGCCAAGGGTGACGGTGATGTTGCCTATAACTTTGTTCACAATAAGAAAGTGAAAAAATTATATCTGAAAGAGGATGCTTCCCAGGGGCTGAGCAAAGGTCAGCTTGCGATAGTATTTATTGAAAATAACTATCAGTTGGTACCAACGGCAGTTGCAGAGAAAATTCGCCAGCGGGATGAGCAGTGCGTGATTGTATGTAACGAAAATGAGACGAAAATTGATGACGATGATCCGTATGCTGACTTCCAAGTGCCCGATGACCTAATGTGGTAAGGTATTGTTTGATTTTAAATTAGCTAGTCATGTTAGGTGGCGAGATAAAGGGGAGCTTCTAGACTTAAGGGATTAAGTCCTTTTGGTGTAGCTCCCTATGAAAAAATTATTGTTGGTTGAAGATAGCGCTGTTGTTGTTAAAGTTATCAGGCATATGTGTAAAGGTCAGGATGACCTGCAGTTCGACATTGCACAATCTTTTGCAGAAGCTAGGGCTTTCATAGAAAGTAATGGCAGCGATGCTTATCGGACCGCTGTAGTGGATCTAAATCTTCCTGATGCCCCGAACGGGGAGGTGGTTGATTATACACTTAGCTTATCTATTCCAACAATCGTGTTGACCGGAAGTTATGATGAGCACTTGCGTGATCAAATGCTTGAAAAGCCTATTGTTGATTATGTTGTTAAAGAAAGCCGCTTTTCTTACGAATACGTTCTGAAGTTAATTAGGCGATTGGAAAAGAATCGTAGTATTAAAGTGCTTGTTGTTGATGATTCGCCGACTTCAAGAAAGTTTGTGCGAGTGATGCTGGAGATTCACCAGTATGTTGCGCTTGAAGCTGAAAATGGCGAGCAAGCTTTGCATATGTTAAATCAAGATTCTTCTATAAAAATGGCTATTATCGATTACAACATGCCCGTGATGAATGGGTTTGAGTTAATCAAAAATATACGTCGTAATGTGTCTAAGAATAACCTAATTTTAATTGGCTTATCCGCGCATGGTACCAAAGGTATGTCGGCAAAGTTCATCAAAAACGGTGCTAATGATTTTCTTGCCAAGCCGTTTAGTCACGAAGAATTCTATTGTCGAATGATGCATAATATTGAAGCCATCGAGTTGCTAGAGTCTATTGAACATGCTGCTTATCATGATTATTTAACCGGAGTGCACAACAGGCGTTATTTTTACGATCAGGCAGAGTTGATGTTATCTGACGCTCAGTCAAAAGGAGTTCCAGTTTGTGTTGCGTTACTAGACGTGGACTATTTTAAGGCAATTAACGATCAGTTTGGCCATGAGGCTGGTGATCTTGCATTAATAGAAATATCAAGGTTAATAGATAAGGCATTTGGCCGCTTTTTGTTTGCTCGGGTTGGAGGTGGGGAGTTTGCGGTATTAATGAGTGGGCTCAGTCTTGAAAAGGCCGAGTTGTTAGCAGAAAATTTTCGTGAGCTTGTTGAGGACAGTGTTATCATGTTGGAAGGAACCAGTACTAGCGTGACGGTGTCTGTTGGGTTAGTGGTTGATCAACAGCACTCATTAGATGAGCTGGTGAATGAAGCCGATAAATTGTTGTATGTGGCTAAAGACCTAGGTCGTAATCGCGTCGAGGTCTCATCCTGTTAGTTATGTCAAACCTTTGATAAATTCCTAAATGATACCTTGCCCACAGAGATTGCTTCTGGCACATTAATGCCTTGGTTATGATATGAGCGGTCAGCTCTACGGATGGCAACCTGATGGCATTAGAAAAACAAATACAGCAATGGGCGCAAATGCTCGCAGGTTTTCCGTATAGTGTCTATATCGGTGATATGGATACCCGAAAAGTGATTGTATTTCCGCAACATTCAGTATCAGGGCCATCTTATCAACACAGTGCATCAAATGTATCGGTAATCTCATTTGAACAATGGTATTTGGCTTTTTCTGAGGAAGAACTGGGCCAATTACGAAAGGATATTGTGGAGGTTGTACAAGGTCTCGCCTTAACCGGTGCTTCATCTGAAGTCTCTACAGCATTGGAACGTGTTTATCGGATGAGTGACCAATACGGTGATTGGGGGTATTACCATCATTGTATAAAACGTTATTTTGGCAGGCCCATGGTTGGGCTGAATAATGATAATTGTTTTATCGGTGTTGTCAGAGAAGTGTCTGGTGCTTTTCAGCAAGGTTGCCAGTTGCGTGATAGTGAAGAGCGCTATCGTTTGTTGGCAACGAATTCGAAAGACCTTATTTGGACAACCGATACGCATTTTAACCTTACCTATATTAGCCCTTCTGTAACTGAGGTAACAGGTTATTGTTTTGAAGATATGTTGTTTTCGCAACAACCGACATTTTTCTCGCTTGATACCAATGAGAAAATACATGAAGTATTTAGGGAGCACTTTCATCTCCAGTCGTTGGACGATATGCCTGCATGTCCAGTTACACAATTTCACGTCCTAGAGCGGAAGCTGCAATGTGCAGATGGCCGTGAGTTGGATGTTGAGATGCAATTGTCCGTGCTATATGACGATGCTGGAGGAATAAAAGGTACATTAGGCGTTGCTAGAAATGTCACTGAAAGAAAAGAAATAGAGAAAGAGCAGCGCTTGTTGTCGACGGCATTTGAGGCAAGTGGAGAGGCTATTTTTATTACCGATGATAGTGGTGTACTTATACGGGCGAATGAAGCTTTTTATTCCACCACAGGGTATCAGCCTGATCAAGTTATGGGGCGATACTGTGGATTTTTGTGGCCTCAGCCGCAAGATCGATTATTGTTTTTATCAGTAAAAGATGCAATTGAAACCAACAACTTGTGGCGTGGCGAATGTGATTATGCCACTGGTGAAGGTGCGTTGAGGCCAAGCTTCTTGAGTTTTAGTGCTACTCGCGATAAAAATGGTGATGTTACACATTATGTGGGGATTTTTCTTGATGCTGCCGATAAAAAATCTAGCGAAGAAAAGATTCGTCGATTGGCATATTTTGATGCATTAACCGGAATCCCCAATCGTAGCTTATTTAATGAGCGATTAGAAACTACTATCCAATGTGCAGAGTTAGAGGATTCTTCTGCTGCTGTATTGTTTTTGGATCTGGATCGCTTTAAACCGGTGAATGATTCTCTTGGTCACGCTGCAGGAGATCAATTATTAAAATGTGTTGCGGCCCGCTTACAGGAAAGTATTCGAGAAGAGGATACAGTTGCTAGGATGGGGGGGGATGAGTTTGCAATTGTGCTCGCTAATTTAGAGAGTGTTGAGGTGGCAGAAGAGATTGTGATTCAGACAGCAACACAAATCATTTCTCGATTTATTCAGCCGTTTCTTATTGAAGGGCGCGAGGTGTTTACCTCCGCAAGTGTCGGGATTGCCGTATTTCCTTGTGATGGAACGGCTGGGGATGAGCTATTACGTAATGCTGATATGGCTATGTATTCGGCTAAAAATCTTGGAAAGAATAATTACCAGTTTTATGATCAGGTAATGAATGCGCAAGCTGTTGAGCGTCTTTTCCTAGAAAATGCGATGCGAAAAGCGCTGACAAATGAGGAGTTCTGTTTGTACTTTCAGCCACAGTATCAAGTATCAAATGGAGTCATGTCTGGCGTTGAGGTTTTGCTTCGTTGGCAGCATCCGAAATTTGGAACATTATCACCGGCACAATTTATCGAGCTGGCGGAAGAGAGTGATTTAATAACACCCATTGGAGAATGGGTGTTTGAGACAGTATGTAAAAAAATCAAACAATGGGAAGTTGACGGTATATTGCCCCCTAGAATATCCATTAATGTATCCGTGGCACAATTCAAGCGGAGACATTTTGCTGATTGGGCGCTATCTATTATGAAGCGCTACGGCACACCAGCGAATTTGCTTGAATTGGAAATTACAGAATCGGTGTTAATGGAGGATGTAGAGCATACTCTAGATATTTTAAAAGCGTTTAAGTCTGCAGGGTTGCGCATTGCGGTGGATGATTTTGGTACGGGTTACTCATCATTGAGCTATTTAAAGAAGTTCCCTATAGACACATTAAAAATAGACAGAGAGTTTGTGAAAGATATTGATACCGACCAAAGCGGGGCAGAGTTAACCTTGGCTGTGATCGCCATTGCTAAAAGTTTAGGGCTAGGTGTGATTGCAGAAGGCGTAGAAACTCAGGAACAATTTGGTTTTCTAGGTAAGCACAAATGTGATGAAGTGCAGGGTTTCTATCTTAGCCCCGCACTTGCTGAGGATGAACTTTTGGAGTTAATGGCGTGTGAAGTGGAGAATTAGAAAGAGCGAGCTGGATGATCAGGCTTAATTGACGCCGGTATGTCCGAACCCACCTTCGCCACGATCACTGTCACCGAACTCATCAACAATAGTAAATTCTGCTTGAACAACCGGTAGGAAAACCATTTGTGCAATTCGGTCGCCAGAGTTGATTTCAAATGTTGTATGGCCCCTGTTCCAGCATGAGATATAAAGTTGGCCTTGATAGTCAGAATCAATAAGCCCAACCAAATTTCCTAAAACAATACCATGTTTATGACCAAGTCCAGATCTTGGGAGGATGGTTGCCGCTAAGCTTTGGTCTGCAATATGTATTGCAATGCCTGTGGGTATTAATTCGGTTTGGCCGGGCTCTAACGTAATGGTTGATTCTATACAGGCCCTAAGATCTACGCCGGCAGAGCCGTCGGTTGCGTATGACGGGAGAGGGATTTCATTACCGATTCGTGGGTCTAGAATCTTGAGTTCTACTTGTTTCATCTTTTACTCTGTTTTAGCTAGGCCTAAGTATAAGCGTTGGCGGGCGGCTAGATGATACCCTAAACATCAAATACTTTGGAGCTTATTAATCCCAGATTCCAAAAATCGACTTAAACCCACCTTCAAATAAGCTCTTTCTTTCCTCAACCTCTAAAGGTACTCGGGTGTCATCACGTGTTGTTGGTAGTGCCCCCGATTCAGCATCAGGGGCGCTTGGAGGTTCGCTGATGTCAGTTGAGGTGGCCTTGCCTGGTTTTTCTTCCTCAGGCTGCTTTTGATCACCAGAACGGAAGTTACGCTCTTGTTCTTGTGTATAGGCTATGTCCTGAAGGCGGGCAATAGAGAATAATGTGTTAGCTTGTAAGTTCCTTACATGTAGCTGGTGTTGAGCAATGATATTCTTTGCAATGAATTTTAGATAAGCGCGATGATGAAGTATGGCCCTAAGCGACTTTTCTTGTAGCTGATTGAGGCGTTGGTCCAATTCCGCTATACGGATTTTGAATCCGTCGTAGCGCTCAAGGTGCGTTCCGCGGGCGGCGATAACGCGTTGGATGCGATGTTCTAATAGCTCTAATTGACCTTCAATAAACACCTTGTCTTTGGTTCTTTCCCAGCGGCGTTCGATGGCTGTCTCATTAAGGTCCCACATTAATACACCCTTTATGACGCGAAAGCGGTCTCGTTCAGCGTCGTAATCTGGGATGTTTGGTAGTTTTGCCAAATTGGCTTCTACCGAATTCAGCCGTTCAAGTAAGTTAGCTTGATTGTCGGTAGCTGTGATAGTCAGGTTGTTTTCAGCAATGGCGGTATTTAGGCGTTGCGTGAAATCAACGAGTTTTTCGGTTCCTTCGAGCAGTAGTTTTTGAGCATTTTTTACAGTTTTTTCGGCTTTCGGGGACAGAGTGTTAAGACGGTCAATATTGCTTTTAATCATTTCATCAAATACGGGCAATTCTCTTTGCCAATGATTAAGTAGTTGTTTTAGTCGTTGGAGTTCGCGGTAATTACGAAAGCTTTCTTGGAATTCGTGGCTTGCGTAAAATTGATGCAGGTAATTTGAAAGCTTGGTATTAGGCAAATTGAATTTGCTAACTTCATCTAACGGGTCAAATGAGAATGAGATGGGGGGTGTTAAACTGTTAATCCAGTCAGTTTCATTGATGGTTTGCTGTAAGCCATCAAGACGCTCAAATTCATTGTGATAATGTTCGTTGGCAGCCCGATAACCATTGAGTGCGTCCTGAAGGGCTCCGGCCTTCTCGTAAACCAGCGGCAAATTAAGTAAAACCTCTTGAACTGCGGGGTCCGATGGGTTTCTTGAGCTGAGCTCTTGCCAGGGAGCAAGTGCTCCTACAGGGTCATCATCCCGTAAAAACCCCCACCCTAAACCGAGTAATGCTGTGTTGGCTGATGGGCCATCTAACTGTATAGATTCAAAGGACTTTCGTGCTTTTGTCCAATCTTCACTCTTTAGATGGCTGCTACCAAGAGCAAGTGCTGCCCTATCTTTTAGTGCTGTTGCTAGGTTGTTTTTTCCACGAGAGCGAGCTTTAAGTACTTCATGAAATAAAGCCTTTGCTTTTTCAGTATTGTCTAATGCGTTGTGCGCTGATGCTAGATTAAATTTGGCAAATTGAGAGAAGCCCCTTTTGCTCTTGATCTTGTTAAGGTGCACCAGTGCTTCTTTTAGGTCGCCTTTTGCGATAAAGCTCTGGGCAAGCAGAAGTTCAATGTCATTTTTAAGCGAGGAGCGGGGTTTCTTTATGTGAGACTCAAGAATATTAATCGTCTTGTCATAGGTGCCGCGTTTATAATAAACCTCACTTAAATGATACCAAACCTTATTTCTCACAGACTTTGCGGTAGCGGACTTAAGTAAGCTGCTAAAAATACTTTCTGCTTCATCTAGCATTCCGTAGCCGACATAGAGAGAGCCAAGTAGTACCTGTGTTTGTGCTTGATGGTGTTTAAGTAGGCCTCTCTTTTCAGCAATCATGGCCTTAGAAATAGAGGTAAAGTATTTCTCTTGATAGTAGTCAAAGAGGAATTCGCCATAGGCGAGGTCTTTCACTGGGTGGGGCTTATCTAAGCGAACAGCGTCTTTTTCTGCTTTCGCTGATGAAATAGCAGGCACGACCAAAAGCGATAGCAAGACAAGCATAAGTGCTCGCCATGATAACTTGCGCGACCTTCTATAAAATAGCGGTAGGGCTACTGTTTTTACTCGACACACTTGAGGCATTAATCCCACTCTTTAAGCTGGAAGAGGGGCTGTTGGCGTAGGGTATCCCCTTGGATTTTTAGCTCAACATATTTGGTGCCAGTTTTCTTGGTGAAATCAATGCTAACTGCTCGACGGAAATCTCTTTTTTCTGGCCCCTGGCCGGTGATAACGGCAACTAACTCGTGTTCACCTGTGGGAAGGTTACCTGTATACAAACGTTGGACAGCTCCGCGTTTTAATGCTTGAAGCTCGCGCCTTGTATATAGGTGGTTGCTGATTGGGCGATCGTTAATTTTTAATGTGATGCCATCTAGAGAGAAATATTGGCTAGCGTCGATCGAGACAAAAACGTTAACTTGTGTGCCACTAGGAAATAGTAAGTCTTCTTCCAAAATGAAAAGATCTCTGTTTATTGCGAGAACCTCTTGTTTCAAACTTTGCATTTCAGACTCTAGACTTTTTCTTGTGGGGGGCTCTATATCACCTTCTTCTGTTTTAATTCGTGTTATTTCTTCTTCATCTGTAGTGCCGTAAAGGATTTCGTCTAAATTAATAAATTCAGAATCGTCATTGTCGACTTCTTCAACTGTTTCGGTGGTGAGTTCCTCGGTTTCATCTTCTGCCATGATCTCTTCAACACTGAGATACTCCAGGTCTTCGTCATCGGCATTGCTTTCAATTACTATATCCTCAAAGCCATCAGCCTCACTTGAGTCATCTTCTGTGAGGTCATTGATTGCAGAGTCTTCTGTTGAGCCACTTTCAATGTTTGATGCAGGCAATGAAGCAGCCTCTTGTGGCGTAGAATCGACTATCGCTGGTATTTGCGTTGGCGTATCGTTTACAGGCGTGGCAGTGGTGTCTGGTTCTGCAATGTTTTGTGCTATCTCATTGGCAGCCCAGCTACCAACGGCAAGAAATAGAAAACCAAACAACCATGCTCTTGGGTGGCGGCGGTATTTCTTTGTTGTGTTTTTGGTAAGCTGACTCATAGTTAAACCTTATTAAGTACCACTGTATTAAGCACCACGGATGTAATCATTATTCGGTGGCAATACGTAATAATTCATTCTTATAGCGTTTTTCGTCGTTAGCCGTAAAGTCGACATGTACAAAACGCATGATGCCATCTCGGTCGATAATTACAGTGGTTGGTAATTCATCGACGAGATATTGTTCCGATATATCTTGCTGCTGATCTAAAAGGATAATGGCATTTAGCCTCATTTTTTTTGCAGCTTTAAGGGTTTTTTTTCGCTTCTCATCAAGTGATACAACCCAGAGTTCCATACCTTTGTCTGCATGTTCCTTGACTAGCGTGTCGAGTAGTTGCAGGTGTGGCTGGCAAGAGCCGCACCAGCTTGCCCAGAAACTTAGTACAATAACTTTACCCCGTTGTTCTGAGAGCTTTTGGTTTGGCCCACTTAGGGACTTTAAAGTAAAATTAGTTGCCTTGTCGCCTATGTGTAAGGAACTTGCGTAAGTAGAAGGGGTAAACGCTACTGTTAGCAGTGCGACGACCAGCAAGGAATATAGGTTTCCCTTCAAAGATGAGGAAGCTCTCTCATTGGTCCTCATCGTATTCTTTGCTGGTCGGATAATTAGTCGCAACATGAATGCCTCATTAAGACGGAATAAAGTCTATGGGGTAGGTGTCATCCCACACTTCGACATCGGCAGCACCAAAGTTGATGCGTTTTACTTTAAGTACAATTTTTCGCTCAAGGCTAGGTTCTTCTAACTCGCTGGAAACGACTTCACAGGTTATTACTTTTCCTGATGGGTCGATGACGAGATGAAGTACTAGTGTACCTTCAAGACCAGGGTCGCTTCGTAATGCCCGACGATAGAGTGAGTATATGCCGCCTTTGTAGCGATCAAATATTAACTGAATATCTTCGGTGGTTCGTCGAGACTTGCCATCTTTGGATCGCCGTTTCTGCTTCGCTATCGCGGGATCCTCAATGTCACTGCTTACTTCAGTCGCAGAAATACCAGCCAATGAACCCGCACCACCGCCACCGCTACTGGCTTTGGATACCGCAACACCACCACTACCGGAGCCAGCCATGCGGGTAAGCAAAGATCGTTCGGTTTTGGTCTCTTGCTTGCCAAGAGTTTCTTTTTTCTGCGTGGTTTTAAGCTGTTTCAGTTCCTCTTGATCGCGTAAATCAAATAGGTCGTCAAAAACGGCAATTGCAGCTTTAGCTTTTTCTTTGGCTGTTTTCTTTTTAGGTTTCTCTTTCTTTTTTTCTTCTTCTTTTTTCTTTTCTTTGGGTTTTTCTTCCTCTTTTTTCTCTTCCTTTTTAGGTGGAGGAGGTGGTGGTTTGCGTTTCACAAACTTAGCTAGCCGTGGCGGTATCGTTTCCGCTTGGTCCCGCTTCTTCTCTGGAACTGGAATGTTGGGCATCACGATACTAAAAATAAAGAAGAACACCATGACCGCAGAGATGATTTTTCGAAATCGACGTTCATCTTCTGCCCCTCTATCCCAGGGAAGGTCTGCGGATGAGTAAAAGCGTGGCTCTGTCATGTCGCTTTATCCTCCGGGCGCTTTAATACCGCTAAGGATATTTTAGAGAACTCTGCAGAACTACAGGTCATCATGATTTTACGCAACAACTTATAAGGAATGCTCTTGTCACCCATGATGGTAACTTCACGTTCAGCGATACCGAGTTCATTGACAGCAGCAGGACTCTTCGCAGCTTGATACAACAGTTCCTTTTGCAGTGCAGGGATGCTATCCCCAGCAGCACGCATGGCGGTTTGTGAATCAACGATAGCTCTTCCATTAACGATAATGGTGTTTTTGCTTACCATGATGGTTAATGTTTCGTTCGGCAACTTTTCCGCTATGGACGTCGGTAACTCAATGACCTTGGCGTTGGGTGGTTGTGCCGTTGTGGAAGAGTTCACCAACAAAAAGAACACTAGGATAGTGAATATATCCATAAGTGATACAAGGTTGATGCCTGGGTTGGATTGACGCTTTTGCCGGCGCTCCATTCTTATTGCACGTGTTGATTTTTTCATACCTGTCCCCCTTTTGAAGCAGAGTCAGGTGGCGCATCACCGATAGAAATATCAGGAAAAAGCTCGGTTTTTATACTCGTACCGTTGACGAGTTGGTCTGCAAAACGAACCTTATCCATGGTTTGTACCAATACATCGTAGGGTGTGTTGGCTTCTAAAAGTAAGGTTACTTCCGTGATTGCGGGAAAACGTCCTTTAACGGCTTTTAGGGTGCTTAGCATACCGGCATAGTCATATGCCCCGTTAATGTTACGAACGATTTTTAGTGGTCCTGTTTGACGATCGACAATTTCCAGTCGATCCGTGTAAATTAAAATCTCAAGTACTAAGGGTTTTTTCAGGGCTTCATCTTGTTGCGCTTGACTGCCGGCCGGCAAGTTAAGCTCTAATACAGTGAGCTGGGAAAAAACCGCTGTAATCAGAAGGAACGGAACCAAAACCACCATTAAATTCATAAAGGCGGTGATATTGATTTCTGCGTCCTCTCCACGACTACGTCGCGAATGTCCTCTCATAATGGTTCCTACTTACGTGTTCAGCCTGGGGAGTTTAAGAAGCGTTTTTGTTTTGTTGTGATTTTGCTTGTTGAACTTGGCGGAATACGTTGAGGAATTTTACCGATGCCATTTCCATGCTATCCACCAATTGATTGGTTTTTGATTGCAGGTAAGCAAAGGTGAGTAAAAGTGGGATTGCAGCCATTAGGCCAAATGCGGTTGTGTTCATCGCTACAGAGATACTGGCAGATAGCAAATCGGCCTTTTGGGCTGGATCAGCACTGGCTACCGCGGTAAATGCATTGATCAGACCCATGATGGTACCCAGAAGACCAAGTAATGTTGCGATATTGGCAAATGTGGCAATGTAGTGTGTTCGTCGCTCTAGGCCTGGAATGGTTTCAAGTAGTCCTTCTTCCATTGCCATCTCTATTTCATCAGTGCGTGTTGCATAGGCACTTCGAGATAAACCGTAGCTAAGGATCTTTCCAATGGCACTAGATGATTTTTTGGCTTCTTCCATCGCTGCTTTAAACTTTCCTTGGGATAGAAGAGGGAACAACTTCTTCCAAACGGCTTGGTTGCGTGTTTGTACGAGATTAAGATAGATGAAGCGCTCTAAAGAAATCGCGATGCCCACCAAAAACACGAAGAAAATGATGTACATAAAAGGACCACCTTCGGCAAAAAAACTAATTACTGTGGTCACAAAACTTGTACTGCTTTCACTGGCGGTGATGGCTGTTTCAGTCGCTGTTGGCATTACTTTCTCCTGAGTATTCGTAATTTTTACGGCAGGTTATAACCTGCTCTTACATTAATGATTAAAATAGTAGCGTAAAACCCAATGTTGATTTGGCACTAGTCGATCATTTGGCCAAATAAACATCACGTTATAGCGGTGTTTATTATTCTATATTTTGAAAATTATGGACTTGTTGTGTCCGTGTTACGAAGCAGATTAAAATATTCAATCTCTCTACGCAACACATCCTTGTCTAAAGGCTTTTGGCTGTTTTCCAATACTGAGCGTGTGGGCTCGGGTTGGATTTTCCATGGGTCTCCGGTAAATTCGTCATCTTGCCAAGGCACAACGTTAAGTACGTTAGGTGCTTCTTTGGTTCCGATAATAGTGGTTCCTTCTTCCAATGCAAAGATGCTGCTTGGGGCGAAGGACATACTTATTGCCATCACTAAGATTAGATTGTGAAATGTGTTGCTGCTATATAGTTTCATGATGTGGCTTTTTTCATACGTTTAACGCGACGACTTAGCTCTTTAATCCAACCTTTTACTTTTTTATTGGGCTTCTCTTGTAGTGCTTGATAAGCCTTGAATTCTTTTAGCGCTAATTCAGGGTCATGTAAATAAAGATCTGCAAGTACCCCCAGATTATAGTGAGCATTTGCGTAAGCCCCCTCAATACGGATTGCAGAAAGGTAGGCTTGTTTTGCTTGTTTGAATTTACCAAGGTCACGATTTATAGCACCTAATTCACTGAGTAGGTAGGGATTCTGGTATTTTTTAAAGAGGGCATCTTGTAGTACTTTTTGTGCGTCTTTGAGCTTGCCCTGTTTGCGTAAAATTATGCCTTGATTGACCACTGGCCCAGAAAGTAGGGGGTATTGAGAGGACAGTGTCTTGAAAATTGACAATGCACCGTCTAGGTTACCTGATTTCATTTCCGCCAATGCAACGTGGTATTCAGCACGAGCAGCTTTTGCTTGAGCTTCGTGCTCTGAGTTTTTAGCACGTAGGGCTTTGGGTTTGGGTATTAGGGGGGGGGCGTTGGTAGCACTTGGGGCTGCTTCGGAGGTAGAAGGTTGAGCTGTTGAGGGTGTACTTCTTTGTTCTGGTAATGCCGGCTGATCAGATGTTTTCGCAATTTCGGGCGTTAACTTTTCGGTTGGTGCGGGGGTGCTTTCTGCGGTTTGTTCTGCAATCGGTGCTACAGAAGGCTTCTCCATTGAAGGGGCGGTAATTTCTTCTTCTGCCTTGTTGGGGTCAATTGCCAGAATAGGTTGGTCATCTTTTTTGCTTTTATCGAGGTATTTGGTTGATAGGAAACCGAATAAGGAACCGGCATCAGCAGGACTGTCTGAGTCGTCAGGTTTGTTGTCTGACATGGGTGCATCGCTCTCGACGCGATCACCAACCCATTCCGGCATAGTCTCTTTATTAGATGGCGTTGTCGCGCAGCCAGTAAGTAATAAACTGGCAAGTATGCAATTTAAGAGGAGGGGGTTAGTAAATCGCATCAATAGACTCCTCTCTTATCTCATGTTTAGCAAAACGCCCAGGCTGGAGTTTCGACAAAGATTTGTAACTCTTTTGTACCCATTGATCCCAGATGCCATCTTTTGTTCTGTCTGCATTGGCTTTAAATATTCCAATGGCTTTGTCTTCAATTGGGAGTGCTTGGTCTTCAAGTAATAATTCGTATTCTTCTAAGGTTTCGTCATCTAAACCACGAGGGCGTTCACTTTCTAGAATAGATTGAGCAAACAGCCGATAAATCTCTCCAATTTGATAGTTAGCAGCAGTGGTAAATTCAAGAATCCCAATACTGGCTACGCGGCCGTATGCCTTGTTGGCAACTTTCATGGCGGCTTTTTTCTTTTTCAGGGAACGCTTTAGTGGTTGCTTTAGTTTCATGCGATTAAAGGAATTAAAGAGGGGACGAGCAAGCTCATTGGATGCAAATGCGGCAAGGTATTGTGTTCTGTCAGTATTTTCTGAGCCACCTTTTTTGTAACTTTGAACGAGCTTGTTGAGCCAAAAGTTACGCTTATAGTCGTCTCCGGCATCGCCATAAAGCTCTGCCAGTCTAAATTGGCCCTCAGTGCGAAGGGGTAGCGGTTTTTCAAATGCCCATACGTATTTCTTATAAAGCCGAATGGATTCTGATGCGTCGCCACCAGAGTTGACTAGTTTCGCTGCTTGCCAAAGGGCTTCTCTCGCTATATCGGGGTTGCTTTCCATGTTCTTGGCGGCAATAACCTCAAGCTCTTTGGCTGCCTTTGCCCAGTTGCCAGCCTTCTCATAAGCTAGGCTGAGTTTGGCGGGTAAGGTACTTATCAATTTATGCCTTGGATAGCTCTTTCGGAAGTGCTCAAGTACATCAATCGCCTTGTCCCAGTCTTCAAGTTTTAGCAAGATATTTGCTGCGTCGTATTCGGCAGTGGCTCTCACCTTAGCTGTTGGCTCAATAAGGGCAACACGAAGGTAGCCTGCTGCGGCTTCTCGAAGCTTGCCCGCTTTATCCAGCGCTTCGGCTTGTTTGTAGCCAGCGGTAGCGCGGCGGTCATGAAGGTTGGTTTTTTGTTTGCGGGATAACCCAGTAAAACCGAGGACTTTCGTTAATGCATCTTCTGCTTCAGGGTATAATTCAAGATCAAATTTGGCATTGGCAAGGGTTAGCCAGGCTTTTTGCCAAAGTTTTTGAGGCGGTGGTGGCATGAGCTTAATTAGTAGCTCACTGGTTATGATGGCGCCGTTAATATCATTAATAGCTAATTGATCCTCTATAACACCATCAAGAATGCTCGGGGTTTGTTCATGAGCAGGGAAGGTTTTAGCAAATTGTAGTGAGCTAGAGGTCTTTTTAGCAATCCATCCACGCTTTGTTGGATTGCTATCTTTTAGTGTTTTGATGAGCTCCTGGTATGAGAGTAGAGCAAAATAACCGGCTTTAGACGAACTCTCATTGCTGGGGTATTCGTAAGCTGTGCGTTCAAACTCCTCAACGGCAGATTGGAACTCTTTGGCTGCAAATAATGATTCGGCCAACAATTTGTTCATTTCTGGCGCTGCTTTGTTATGCGGGAATGTGGCTAAGTATTCGCGATACCAGCGTGCGGCAGCCATATAGCTTTTGGCCTTTTTATCACCTTGGGCAACGGCATGGTAGTGGTGTGCAAGTTCAACTAGGTGTTGTTGTAAGTCCCCTTCGTATTGAGATCGAGCTTCTGGTGTTGCCTGTTTCCAGTAGCGGCTGTAGAGGCCGTAATTTTTGACAAAGCGCTCTTTATAGGGAAGTACTAAGCTCGGAAAGCCGCCTTTAAGAAAAGTTTCGATAACCTTAGATGCCATTGACGGTGCTTTAGCGTGTAACGGGTGTACCGTAGAGAACGCCTCGTAGGTATCTGCGGCATCACGAAAGCGTTCTTGGAATAAATACAGGGAGGCAAGAGTGTTATATATATCGACCTCATAAATACGGCTCCCACGTTCTTCAAAATAAGTTTTGACGCTTTCAGAACCTTCAAGATTGGAGAATGCTAACGCGGTAACACGTAGTGCATCCGTCATTACTTTTTGCTGTGTTTTCGTTAGCTCTTTAGCAGGGGGCTCTTCTGAGTCATCTTTAGATAAATAGGTTGCAACAACCTCATCGGTGGTGGGTGCCGTTTCGGATGCGATACTAGAAGGTTGCTCTTCTTCATCTTCTGCTGCTTTAGGTTTAGGCGTTGGCTGATAAATGTCCATTAATGCAACAAAGTCGTGAATCGCAAAATCGTAGTCACTTAATTTATACTGTGCCCAGCCGTGCTTATAGAGGGACTGTTCATAAAATGGGGTGCCTAAACCAGCGGTAATGATGGCTTGATAAGCATCTGATGCACCTTCATAATCCGTTAACAAAAATAATTGCTCGCCTCTACGAAACTGTGCCTCGTAGATGTATCGGCTTTTGGGATACTCCGTTACCAGTGTGTTTAACGTTGCTAGCGACTTTTCCGGCATTGCGTCTAGATCGTAAGCTTTGGCTAACAAATAGTGGATTTCAGAGAGGTCTGTACCGGGCTCTGCTTTGGCAATAATTTGTTCATATATCTTAATGGCGGTGATATAGGTTAGGTTTTCATCAAGGGCATTGGGCGTTGCTGTGCTCTGCTCTGATAGGTCGATAGCCACTTGAGGTGATTGTGGTGTTACCTCTGGGCCGGGCTGCTTCGTCGAAGATAGTTCTTCAGCATCTTCTTCACTGGTTTGTGCAAGTAATTTTTCTTCTGTGCCAACCATTGTCAGGTCTGCCATGCGTTTTAAAATGGCATGCCGTTCTTCTGGTTTTGAAAACAATGAAAGAGCTTGAGTATATGTACTGATTACTTTGCCAACCGATACACTTTCTAATGTTTGCGCATGGAGGGTTATATTCGCGCGCTTAAGATCCCCGAGAGTTTTCCCGGTTGCATGGCGAGGAATGCTATATTCCGAACGAGGTTCTGAATGAGAACATGCCGCTAACAATAGCGTGACGAGTGTGCTCAGAAAGATTGTTCTTATTGTCTTTATTTGATGTGTTGAAATGCGGCTCACGGGTAATAACGATCCGTTACTGCTTAATATTATTTAGCATTGACTAATATACTAGACTAGTCAATGAGTTAGCTGATAAGCAAATTTTTTAGCAATGCTTTTTCGCGTTACTGTGGTTTGCTACAGGATTAGGAAGCATAACCGATTATCTATCAAAATATATGAATAAACGGCAGATTTTGAAAGGCTTTTTGAAAACTGTCTACGAGTTATACAATTTAGCATGTTATTAACGCTAATTTGATGGCTTCTTGAGGTGTTTCACCAAAAAACGAGGCAAATGCAGAGAGTGTTTCCTATGATTGTAGGGAATGAATGCTCTCAATAACCCTATCAATGTTGTGTTTTTTGGGGGTGTATGAATTTTGGTGCGGGAATATGAATAAAGAGTTAGAGAGCTATATCACCGATTACGTTGTTGATCATTTGGGCCATGACTATCAATATGCTCGTTTACGACGTTCTGGGGCTGGCTGTATTAATGAGACTTGGGAGTTGTATGCGGAAGGTCAGCGCTCCTTGTTTGTAAAAATAGGACGCAAAGGGTTTAGCTCCATGTATCAGCGGGAGTTTGAGGCGTTGATAGAGCTAAGGAAAGCGCAAAAGTTCCATGTGCCTGAGCCAATGATTACAGGGTTGCTTGAAGATGAGTGTGCTTTGTTGGTGATGGAGTTTATTCCATTAACGCCTGTGCGTCGTAGTAGTGAGAGCGCGCTGGGTGAGGCGCTTGCAGAAATGCATAGTATAGTAAGTGCCGAGTATGGTTTAACAGAAGATAATTATATCGGTCGCTCTATGCAACAAAATGGTTGGTCTGATAACTGGTGGCAATTTTTTTGTGAAAAACGACTTTCATATCAGCTAGGTGTCGCGGTGGAGAGTGGTATTCACCAGGAATTGGCTTCCCAAATACAGGGCATCATTCAGCGGGCACCTGATTTTTTTGCATCACACCACCCCTCAGCGTCTATGTTACACGGTGATCTTTGGTCCGGTAATGTCTCCACTGATAGCCACGGTATGCCTGTTATCTATGATCCAGCTTTATATTATGGTGATCCGGAAACAGATATCGCCATGAGTCAGATGTTTGGGGCATTAGGTCTCGGTGTTTATGAGGCGTATTACGGTAACATTTCTTCGGTAGAGGGAGTAGAATTGCGCCGTCCGCTATACGACCTCTATCATTGGTTGAATCATTTCAATTTATTTGGGGTCACTTATTTAGGGCAGATCAATCGAGTTGTGAAGCAGCTATTACATTTTATAATGTGATATTTATTCTGGTACTCCACAATATAAAGCTTTCTGATATTAATCCTTACTAAGTGAGTACCTTGCGTAGTATGAAAATTGTTGTTGATGAAAATATGCCCTTATCCGATGCTTTTTTTAACGGCTTCGGTTCAGTCGTCCATAAAGCGGGACGTTTAATTACCCGGGATGATTTACTTGACGCTGATGCGCTGTTTGTTCGCTCGATCACCAAAGTGAATCAACGTTTACTTGAGGGCACCAGAGTTGGCTTTGTTGGTACAGCGACAATAGGTGTGGATCATATTGATCGACATTATCTTAAGGAGCAGGGGATTGCTTATGCATCGGCTCCTGGGTGTAATGCAAGTGCTGTTGTCAATTATGTGCTGACGTGCTTGTTAGAGCTGGAAGCGTCACGTGGTATTGACATTGATGCTATGCAAGTGGGAATTGTTGGACTTGGTAATGTAGGCAAACGATTAAAAGCAGCGCTTGAGTTATGGGGATTAACGGTTGTCGCTTATGACCCGCTATTGGAGTCAAGAGGCGTCGATGGGTTAGTTTCAATAGAAGAAGTTCTGCAGTCTGATGTGCTTTCGCTGCATGTGCCAATGGTAAAAGGCGGGGCTTATCCAACGCATTATTTGATGGACTATCAGCGATTAAAAAACCTCAAACAGAATGCTTTACTTATTAACACATCCAGAGGCAGTGTTATTGATAACCGTGCTTTGCGGAATGTGCTTGTTGATCGAAGTGATTTATCAGTTGTATTAGATGTTTGGGAAAATGAACCCATGCTTGACCGAGAGTTAGCTAGTGTTGTTGATATAGCTACACCACATATCGCAGGCTATAGTTATGATGGCAAAGTAAAAGGGACAGAGATGGTCTATCAGGCATTCTGTCGACACTTAGGGCAGAATGCTTCTATAACATTGGATGATGTTATAGATCATGCGTTAGATGTGGCGTTAGATCCGGTAGTGTTGGGTAATGAAGGTAAGGTTACGGCACTATCAATGGTAGGAGCCGTTTATTCAGTCATGGTTGATGACATCGGGCTTAGAAGTACATTGAAGCAGCCAAGGGAGCTGCGAACAGCTGCCTTCGACCAATTGCGTAAGCACTACCGTTTACGACGAGAGTTCTCAACCATTTCAGTTAGAAACAAAGAATGGCTGGTAAACAATATGTCAAGTCAGGAGCTTAATCGATTACATGCATTAGGCTTTAGTGTGTAGCCTTGTTGTTTTATCGAAGGGGATTCCCAAGAGTTCGCGAGCACGCTGCAAGCGTGTTGAATCATTGTCTCTGAGATGGGTGTTTCATTGCCAAATTCATCAATAATAGCCCCACCATTAAATTGATTTTTTACCGCTTGGTTGAAGGTTGGGTTTAGCGTATTCATATTTACAACAGTTTTTGTCATGATTCTGCCTTATTCTAATGCATGATTTGATATGCAGATGGAATGCCAGCCCAATAGAGGGCTTGGTAAACGTCTTGCTTACTTTATTGCTCTTGTGTTGCTATTAGATGACAATACGCCCTGGTTTTTTTAGGCGTTCTTTCAGTATAACGAGTGAGGCAAATGTATCCATATTATTGATGGATCGTAATGTAATGAAAAGTGTCGCTTTGATAATTTTTGCAACAAGACCCCTTGTCGGCTTGACGTTGAGTGTGACCCGACCTAGCGAGAATGCCTAAGAAGAGGTTGTATGGCTATAAGGTGCCAAAATATGAGAAAGAATCTTCGAATCGGATTGATAGTGAACCCTTTGGCTGGAATTGGCGGTGCCGTTGGACTTAAAGGTAGTGATGGTCAGGCGATTGTTGACGAGGCAGTTAAACGGGGTGCTATTAGAAGAGCACCATTAAGAACATTGCATGCCCTCGAGCATATGAGTGATATTTTCGAATACCTCGAATTTGTTTGTTTTCCTGGTTGCATGGGTGAGGATGTTTGTCGTGAAGCCGGATTATTGCCTACTGTTATCGGTGAGAACGGTGTAAAAGGGAGCGACCTTGCTGATACCTGCTCCTTAATTGACTCAGCTAAAACAAGTGCTGCGGATACAGAAGCAGCAGCACGAGCGCTGCAAAATGAAGCCGTTGATCTGATTTTATTTGCGGGAGGGGATGGCACCGCGCGTGATATCTGCCATGCAATTGGTAGTGCTGTTCCTGTTCTGGGAATTCCCGCAGGAGTAAAGATTCACTCAGGAGTGTATGCCGTTAATGCCGAAGGTGCAGCTAATATTATTAGGATGCTGGTTGGCGGTGAAATGGTATCCATTGCGCCGGGCGAGGTTCGGGATATTGACGAAGATGCATTTCGAGCTGGGGTTGTTAAGGCAAAGTATTATGGGGAGCTAATGGTGCCAAACGAAGGGCGTTATCTTCAGAACGTAAAGTGCGGAGGTCAGCCCGTGGAAGCGTTGGTGTTACAGGATCTTGCCGAAGAAATTATTGGGAAAATGGATGATGATTGTTTATATATCTTTGGCCCAGGTTCAACAACAGGGGCAATTGTTGAACAGATGGGGTTGGAGAATACTCTGCTCGGAGTTGATGTTGTTAAAGCGCAAGAACTTGTTGCGAGTGATGTTAATGAAGCCGCTTTACTGGCGCTGGTTAAGGGGCAAGAATGTAAAATAATTATTACGTTGATTGGGGGGCAGGGGCATATTATTGGACGGGGAAATCACCAAATTGGCCCAGAGATATTACATGAGGTGGGTAGAGAAAATATCCTTGTGGTATCTACTCCTTCTAAGATCGAAGAGTTAGAAGGCCGCCCCTTATTGGTGGATAGCTATGACGATGACATTAATAAAATGATGAAGGGATTGATTCCCGTTATTACTGGTTTTGAAAGTACAGTGTTGTACCGGGTAGAATAGAATGCAAAATATTTTTGATAAAATAGCCGGCGGAGTTAACGATAATTCTGATGTCGGTGAGCTTTTGAATAGCGATGCTCGGCGACTATTTCATGGTCGGGGTCATTGTTATGATCAGTTGGAATTTATTACAGTTGATTGGTTTTCACCTTTGTTATTGGTGTCTTTTTTTAAAGCTCCAGAAGAGGCGTGGCTTGATAGTTTCAAGCAAAGGTTTGTTGCGTATAATGATGTGAAAAAAATCGAAAGTGTCGTTTTTCAATATCGCTATTTACCGGGGGCGCCCAGCGAAATTTTAAAAGGAAAAATACCTGATGCGCTTAATGCCCATGAGAATGGGTTGGACTTTCGGTTGGCGATTGGTAAAAATCAAAATGTTGGTTTTTTCTTGGATATGAAGAATTGTCGTCAGTGGTTAAAAAAGGAGGCGACAGGGAAAAAGGTTCTTAATCTATTTTCTTATACCTGTGCTTTTTCTGTTGTAGCGGCCAGCGCTGGAGCAAAATTGGTCGTGAATATGGATATGGCAAAGGGGGCGCTTTCGACCGGAAAGACAAATCACAAAATTAATGATCTAGATACAAAATCGGTATTCTTCTTTGCCCATGATATTTTTAAATCCTGGGGGAAAATACGCAAATATGGCCCTTATGACTGCATTGTTGTTGATCCACCGAGTTTTCAGCGAGGTAGTTTTGATGCAAGAAAAGACTATATTAAAATAGTGAACAAATTGCCCCAACTGCTTGCTGCCGACGGGCTTGTGATGGCCTGTTTAAATTCCCCGGAATTAGATTTTGGTTTTTTACGAGAGTTGTTTGATCGGGTTGGGGGGTTTGAGGAGCAAGAGGTGATACCTACTCCTGAAAGTTTTCCTGAAGTAGATATAAATAAAGGATTAAAGACGGTGATTTTTAAAAGGTTGAGCTAAGAAAGTGAATCAAAAAACGTTCGCATAACAGTGGTGATTTGATTGGATGACTGTGACTTAAGGGCGACGCGAATGTGCTCAATCATCGTGAAGTGTTCATTTGTTTCAAATGGGGCAGAGTCTTTGTTATCGTTATTAAGCAAGTTGTTATTGGGTATATCGATATTAATGGTACCAAGCAGTACGATAGTTTTTCCGGTTAATACAGCTTGATCAATGGCTTCTTGGCGAATGGTGCTCTGATAGCGCAGGTAACCTTCGTCAGATAGCCAGAGCATCGCACCAAAGCAGCTCTCGTGGCGTTTGCTGTGTAAACCAAAATCATCTACATGGTCTGCACCAATCAAATCTTCAACGTAGACTTCAGCTTTGCGAGGAAAACTTCGGTGTAGTTGCAGTAGTATTTTTGCCGTGTCTTTATAAAAGTCTAATACGTTAAGGTCAGCCATATTACCCTCGAAGTCTCTCTAAAAATAACGTCAGTTTATGAATGGCGCTGGATAGTTCTTCTATGGCTGGGAGAAAAACGATACGCACGTGATCAGAGTGAGGCCAGTTAAATGCTGTTCCTTGTACGAGTAAGACTTTTTCTTCTAGCAAGAAGTCTAGTACAAGTTGTTGGTCATCTTGTATGTTGTAAATAGTAGGGTCAAGTCGTGGAAACATGTACATAGCTGCTTTGGGCTTGACGCAGCTTACGCCATGAATAGCATTTAATGCGGTGTAGGCGAGTTCCCTTTGTTTGTACAAGCGCCCGGTAGGGGCGATTAGCTCATTGATGCTCTGGTAACCCCCTAGTGCTGTTTGGATAGCGTGTTGGGACGGCACGTTGGCACATAATCGCATCGATGCGAGCATTTCTAGGCCTTGTATATAGGTTTTTGCTGCATTGATGTTGCCACTAATAATTAGCCACCCTGATCGATAGCCTGCAACTCGGTAGGTTTTTGATAATCCATTAAAGGTTAGAAATACCAAGTCATCTGCAAGAGAGGCCGTTGCGATATGCTCTGCATCGTCATAAATTATTTTGTCGTAGATTTCATCCGAAAAAACAACCAGCTCATGCTCCCTTGCAATCTCCAGCAACTCTTCAAGTACTTCCTTAGGGTAAAGGGCTCCAGTTGGGTTGTTGGGGTTAATGATAACTAAAGCGCGTGTTTTGCTACTGATTTTACTACGAATATCGTCAACGTCAGGGTACCATTCAGAGTGTTCATCACATAAGTAATGCACCGGATTGCCGCCTGCCAAGCTGACTGCGGCAGTCCAGAGAGGGTAATCTGGGGCAGGAATTAAAACTTCATCGCCATTATTAAGCAAAGCTTGCATTGACATAACAATCAGCTCGCTGACGCCATTTCCGAGAAAGATGTCCTCAATACCTACGTTTTTTATGCCTTTTTGTTGCGTGTAGTGCATAACGGCTTTCCGAGCACTGAATAAACCTTTCGAATCACAGTAACCAGAAGCATCAGGCAGGTTGTGAATAACATCCTGTACGATCTCATCAGGCGCAGTAAAACCAAACGGGGCAGGGTTGCCAATGTTTAATTTTAGGATATGTTGCCCCTCATCTTCTAAACGCTTGGCATGTTCTAAGACTGGGCCTCGGATGTCATAACATACGTTGTGCAGTTTTGATGATTTTTGGATTGGTTTCATGATGCTTCCGTTTTGTGCTCGATTTTTTCTGACGAATAGTGTTAACGCTCGTGATTTTTATTACGCGAGTTTATCTTAAATAACAATAGGCTGTGAGCAGAAGTTAAGCCAGATAGGTATCTTATTAAGCATTGCAGAGGATGAAATAGGGTTGATATTAGATTTGATTGCCTTTTATTACTGACCTGAAAGGTGGCCGTTAAAGTTATTAACATTATAAAGGCAAGTCTAATTACGGATATAACAAAATATTATATAGGCAATTGTTACAGTTCTATGTGGGTAATATGGGAAGGTGCCACGAAAAAAAGATAGCACCTTTTTCAAAAAAGTTATTCGATGTTAGTGTGCACTATCCGTGAAACCACTTATTCTATTGAATATGTTCCACCGTGATAAATGTGGTCAGTAACCTACTGAAATCCAACATATTTGTATTGATCAAGTATTGATCAATCGGCTGTGTAGGCTTATTTTATTGCTTTAGGTTCATTTGTCCGCAAATTATCAACAAAGTTATCCACAGAAAGTGTGAGTAACTTTAGAAATTTATTTGACTTTACAGAACCATATTGTGCACAATATGGTTTTGCACAATATGGTTCTGTAAAGTACGACTAGCATAAATTTTGGCAATGATAAGGAAGCTTAATAATGGCAACGTCTGTTTATGATTTTTCTGCAATTGATATAAAAGGTCAATCTGTGGCGCTATCGAGTTTTAAAGGTAAGGTGCTATTAATTGTTAATACCGCGAGTAAATGTGGGTTAACGCCGCAATATGAGGGTTTGGAAAAGCTATACAAAGAAAAAAATGAGCAAGGTTTGGAAATCTTGGGGTTTCCTTGCAATCAATTTGCAGGCCAGGAGCCTGGTGGTAGCGGTGATATTGGGCAATTTTGTCAGTTGAATTATGGCGTCACCTTTCAAATGTTTGAAAAAGTTAAAGTGAATGGTGACGATGCTCATGATTTATTTAAGTTTTTAAGAACGGAGGCTAAAGGATTGCTAGGATCCGAGAAGATAAAATGGAATTTTACCAAGTTCTTAATTAACAAAGATGGCACTGTGTTAAAGCGTTATGCACCAACGGATAAACCTGAAAAAATAGCGAAAGATATTGAGAAGCTTTTTGCTTGATTTGGTTCGCAGCCTTTTTCGTACTTTGACCTTGTGACGGATTAATAACGTTATGAATGCTGATGATGCGTTATCACTAGATAATCAGTTGTGTTTTGCATTGTACGGGCTGTCTCGAAAGATGACCGCTTTGTACCGTCCATTACTTAAACCCCTTGGATTAACGTATCCTCAGTATCTAGTCATGCTGGTTATGTGGGAGGAGCAGGCTGGGTGCTCGACAAGTCTATATGAGGGAATTCCTATGAAAAGGCTTGGTGAGCGGTTGCTGCTAGATTCGGGGACGTTGACGCCGTTGTTAAAGCGGCTGGAGGCGAGCGGGCACCTTATCCGTCAACGTTCTGGGAAAGACGAAAGGGAAGTGAGGGTTGTATTGACTCACGGGGGGGTAGCGCTTAAAGAAAGTGCTAAACATATTCCTTTACAGCTACTGTGTCAAAGCCCAGTGCCGCCCGATAAGTTGGTCTCTTTACAAAAGGAGCTTATGGGGCTCTTGCAGCAATATGCAGGTGAAGATGGGCTTTGATTTGGTTGATGTCAGTCGTTTAGCGCTAGTCGGCTAAAAGTATTTCTTTTTCCATGACTCGTCATCTTGCGCGAGTTCTTTCATTCCTGAAGAAAGGGCATCACTTGTATCCTCTTCTTCACTGGAGCCTGTGAGAGAGCTAAGGATTTCTTTTATCTGATAAATTTTGTCAGTAAAGGTATTGTTTTGATTGTTTTTCGATAATTCTGCTATAGCTTTTTGGTATTGATGGATAGCCAATTTGGTTTTGTTGTCTCGACGAGATTGATCTGCAACTTGAATACTGTAGTTGATGTTCGCTTCAACATATTTCTTGTGGATATTGAGTAGATACTTTTTTGCAGTCGGTACCGGTACGCTTTTGTTTGCGGCGAGAGATTCGATAACCTTGGAAAGATCTTGAAGCAGTTTTTGGATTTCTTTTGCTTCTTCTGGCGTTTTAAGTTGAGGTGAGGGTGGTTTGGCGGTGGATGATTGTGTTTCGCTTATCTGTGCAGACAAACCGTCATAGTTTTTTCTAAACTTTTCGTTACTTGGTGCTATTTCTACTAGTCTCTCCATCCTAGATCGTATTTGGTTAAGGAGAAGTAGTTTTACATCTTTCTCAATATAGGCGGCTGGAAGCATATCAAGTAAGCGCTGTAGCCTGTGGGCACGTTCACTTAGGTTGGCAACGAGTAGCGCTTTTTTTGCACGTTCTTTTTCCTTGTTATGGCCGTACCATATTAACCCCAACACAACGCCTATGCCGAGAGCGCTTAGTGCAATGATAATTTCTGTGGACATCCAACATTCCTCAACTGACCTTTTAGGTCCTGGTCCTAGGTGTCTTTGTGACGCACACGACTTAAATCATGGTATCGGACACCGTTGTACAGTTAAGTGTAGACCCTAATTGATTGAGTGTTAGTGGGTGAGAACGGAAATATGATTGATTTTGAAGTGGTTTTTGTTTTATTTGAGGCTAGTTTCCGGGTGTGAGTGTCGAAAAAAGTGAAGTGACTTTTCTATCTCGTTGTTATTTAAAAAGAAATAAGAAAAAGTTAAAACAGTTATTGACAGGTATGGGGGTGTTCCATACAATGCGCGCTCCTTAGTTAGATGACGCCCAGCAGGGTGTAGCGGGAATAGCGTCCCCATCGTCTAGTGGCCTAGGACACTGCCCTTTCACGGCAGTAACGGGGGTTCGAGTCCCCCTGGGGACGCCAACTTTTTAAATTATGGATATCTCTTCTTTATATATTATCTGTTTTAAATATATCAATTCTTTCAGTTTTAAAACAACCTCTCACTATTTTGTTGCGATATTCCTTTCAGTGTTTATCTGTAGCGCTTCAGCATTAGCTAAGACAGAAACCTCCCTTTCTTCTAAGTATTATCAATTTAATGCACATGATAAAAAAAGCATTTGGAAAGGAATTGTTGCTCATTCTCCCAAGGTTTCTATGAAGGCCCATGTTCAGCATAAAGTTGTTGTTGGTCTTACCGAGTGGAGCTTGCGATATCACTACACATTTCGGGTGGGCCTATATCGTTGCGAGATCAAAAAACACTCAGTTGATGTGAATGTCGCTATTCACTTGCCTTACTGGGAAAACAAATGGGAAGCACCGGAATTATTGCAAAGGTCTTGGGATCAGTATGTGAGAATGGTGTCTGACCATGAAGACATACATAAAGAGTATGCTATTCGAACAGCCAAGCGGCTTGATAAAAGTATAAATGACCTTGGAGTTTTTAAAGGTTGTAACGAATTAAAAGAAGAGGTGGAAGCAATTGCGCGGCGGCATATACAGCAAAACAAAGCGGATAATAGTTGGTTTGATGCCAAGGAAAAATTTATCAAAAAAACGCTATTTGCGTTTTAGCTCTTTAATTAAATGTGTTATAGCAGTGAGTGTTTTTTAGCCTAAAGAATTTTCAGTTTTATCCCTAGGTTTTGCCGATACACTTTTTGATTTTTAGTAATAAAAATAATTTTTAACCGTTGATTTTTATCTAGGCCACGTCATTTCTGGGGTGACCATTTGGTATATGAAATGTATCTCGGTGTACGGTGTATATCTTGTGTTTTTTTTGGTTTTTCACTTTGACATTTTTTTAACTTCAACCACAATATGTAGGTATCGAGCAGGGGGATTGAACCATATATGGGGTATTTGGTTTAATTGAGTTGTTTGTTAAGTTGCTTTAAAGGTTGCTGTAAATCAGTTGTCATCGTTTTGGTATTGATGATCTTTAATGCACTTATCAAATAAGTAGTCCTTCCTTCATATGCTCTTATCCCAATAAAAAAGTAAAAGGATTCTAACCGCGACATGACCACCAAAACTGCCAAACTCACTGTAGAAACAGAACAGGAAGATATTCCACTTCAGCCCACCTCTTTTGATATTTGGGAGCAAAAATATTGCTTACGTAAAGGCGACGGAACTGCAGTAGATACGGATATAGACGCAACGTTTTCTCGCGTAGCTAAAGCGTTAGCAGAAGTTGAAGGTAACCCGAAAGATCGTAAAAAGTGGGAGCAGAAGTTTGCTTGGGCACTAAAAAATGGCGCTATACCTGCTGGGCGTATTTTGTCCAATGCAGGGGCGTCAGCCTATAAGTCTGATACCTCGACAATTAACTGTACCGTTTCGGGTACCGTTAAGGACAGCATGTCAGGTATTTTAGAGAAGAACTATGAAGCAGGGTTAACACTTAAAGCCGGTTGCGGTATCGGGTACGAATTTTCTTCGTTGCGTCCTAAGGGGGCTCATGTATCAGGAGCGGGGGCAAAAACCTCGGGCCCGCTGTCCTTTATGGATATCTTTGATAAGACCTGTTTCACTGTGTCTTCTGCAGGTGGCCGTCGTGGTGCACAGATGGCAACGTTTGATGTTCAGCACCCAGATGTATTGGAGTTTATTAAAGCGAAGCGTGAAGACGGCGTCTTGCGCCAATTCAACTTGTCGTTATTGATAAGTGAAGAATTTATTCAGGCTGTTTTGCATGACGCTCCTTGGCAATTGGTTTTTCCTATTAAGAAGGATAGCGAAGAGCACGGAACTATTGATTTGTTGGATGCTGAAAAGGTGATGTGGAGAGAGTGGCCAAGTGAGGATGGCTATATTTCAAACCTTGAAGGTAAAGTTGCTTGTAAAATATATAAAACAGTTCCAGCGCGTCGCATTTGGGACACCATTATGTCCTCGACCTATGACTTTGCTGAGCCTGGCTTTATTTTGATCGATAAAGTTAATGAGATGAATAACAACTGGTTCTGCGAGTCTATTCGGGCAACTAACCCTTGTGGTGAGCAGCCATTACCACCTTATGGTAGTTGTTTGTTGGGTTCTGTTAATCTCACTAAGTTTGTAGAAAACGCATTTACGCCTAAAGCGCGTTTTAACTGGAAGCAGTATAACGAAGTAGTTGATGTTTTCACTCGTATGTTGGATAACGTTGTAGAGCAAAACGGCTTGCCATTACCGCAGCAGCGAGAAGAGATTACCCGTAAACGTCGTCACGGAATGGGTTTTCTTGGTTTGGGTTCAACTCTTGCGATGTTACGCATGAGTTATGGCAGTGAAGAATCAGTAGAATTTACAGAGCGTGTTGCTAAAGAGCTTGCGGTCAGTGGTTGGAAAGCTGGGTTGGCTCTTGCAAAAGAAAAAGGTCCTGCTCCTATTATGCTTGAAGAGTTTGTGGTTACACGCTCTATGATAGCAAAACGTCCAGAAATGGCAGAAGATGGAATTAAGGAGGGAGACAAGGTACCGGGTCGTACTTTGCACAAATATAGTCGCTACATGCAACGTATTGCCAAAGAGGCTCCTGAGCTGGTAGAGCAAATTGCAGAGCATGGTGCGCGATTTACCCATCACTCATCTATTGCACCGACAGGTACTATATCCCTGTCTATGGCGAACAATGCAAGCAATGGTATAGAGCCTAGCTTTGCTCATCACTATTTCCGTAACGTAATACGTGAAGGTAAGAAGTCGAAAGAGAAAGTTGATGTTTATTCCTATGAGTTACTAGCATACCGAGCGTTAGTTAATGATAAGGCGATGCCCTTTGGTGAAGAGGAAGGCACCGTATTACCGGAGTATTTTACAACGACTGATGATGTATCTCCTGAGCAGCATGTTGATATTCAAGCAGCTGCGCAGAAATGGGTAGATTCATCAATCTCCAAAACGATTAATGTGGCAACAGATATTGATTATGAGTCCTTCAAAGATATTTACTTGTATGCTTATCGCAAGGGTTTGAAAGGTTGTACTACCTTCCGTTTTAATCCTGAGGTATTCCAGGGTGTATTGGTAAGAGAGTCTGACATTGCCAATACCACGTACAAATTCACCCTTGAAGATGGTACTGTTGTCGAAGCTCAAGGTGATGAAGAAATCATGTATGACGGTGAAATGCATACTGCCGCCAATCTTTATGACGCACTCAAAGAAGGTTACTACGGAAAGCTGTAAGCGGCGAAAACCATAGGATTTGCTATTATGACTAAAGAGATAAAACAAAAAATTGTAGGCTATGAAGTAGTTAAGCCTGAAGATGAAGCCGCAGCGAAAAAAGCCGAAGTATCTCAAGAGGTTGCTGCCCCGAAGGATAATGTTGTGCAAATGCATGAGAAAGTGGAGCGTCCAGAGCGGTTGGTCGGTTCTACTTATAAAATCAAAACACCATTATCGGAACATGCTCTATATATCACCATCAATGACATTATATTGAATGAGGGTACAGAGCATGAGCTACGACGTCCGTTTGAAGTGTTCATTAACTCCAAAAATATGGAGCACTTTCAGTGGGTGTTGGCGTTAACTCGTGTTATTTCTGCTGTATTCCGTAAAGGTGGCGATTCAACCTTTTTGGTGGAAGAGCTTAAAGCGGTATTTGATCCTCGTGGCGGTTACTTTAAGAAAGGCGGGAAATTCATGCCTTCATTGGTTGCTGAAATCGGCAGTGCGATTGAAGATCACATGAAATATATCGGCATGATCACCAGCGAAGAGGACAAGCATCAAAAAGCCTTCATTGAAGCTAAGAAACAAGAGCTTGCGGGAAAGGCCCAAACAACAGAGTCTGAAGTAGACAGTTCTTACCCTGATAGTGCCAGCTTGTGTGTTAAATGTAATACAAAGGCATTAGTGTTTACTGATGGATGTATGACGTGTCTTAGTTGCGGTGATTCTAAGTGTGGTTAGTTAGATGTTAACCATAGATATTGTCATGATATAGCGTGAATCACTAAGTTAGAGTGGTTTCGCAAAACACAAAAAACGCCTGAATTGACAATCAATTCAGGCGTTTTTTGTGTTTTGCGAAACAGATTTCCAAAGATACTAGTTTTATTGCGCCAAATTACTTTTCAGCTATGGTTAATATACCCCCCATTAAAAACCATCTGGAGTAGGCGCATGGACGCTCGCTGTAGTGAATCGTTGCAAAACGAAAGCAGCATTATACAGTCGATCAATGTATCCGAACTTCTTATTAGTTACCTAAAACAACTCTCCATTGAATATGTTTTCGGTGTGCCGGGTGGTGCTATCGAGCCATTGTATAATGCGTTAGCGCAGAGTGAGAGAGAAGGCGGTCCTCGATCCATTGTTGCAAGGCATGAGACGGGTGCAGCATTTATGGCTGATGGTTACGCTAGCCAAACCGGACGTATCGGTGTTTGCTGCGCTACCACGGGCCCTGGGGCGACGAACTTGATTACGGGCGTTGCTTCTGCGTACGCCAATAATGTACCCATGTTAGTTATTACGGCACAAACATCATTAACAACATTTGGTAAGGGAGCCTTCCAGGAGTCTTCTTGTACAGGTGTCAATATTGTTGGAATGTTCGAGTTCTGCACCCGATATAACACGTTAGTATCACATGCTGATCAATTTGAGCGAAAATTGGTAGCGGCTTTGATGACAGCGTGCGGCTCAACACCTGGCCCGGTGCATTTAAGCTTGCCGCTGGATGTAATGCGAAGCGTGACAAGTCGGGCAGCACCAAGCTATGACATTGTACGCCTGCTTGATCGCCCCGCAGTTCATGATGGAGAAGCGTTGAGTCTTCTCTGTTCTATGTTAAGTGATGCAAAAAACATTGTTTTTGTCATTGGTGAGGGTGCTAGTGAAGCAATCGGCTCTGTATTAACGGCGGCACTTCTTCTAAAAGCTAAATTAGTGACAACCCCTCATGGTAAAGGCTTGGTTAGCCCCTATCATCCATTGTTTTTTGGCGTTGTGGGTTTTGCTGGTCATAGCAGTGCGGTCGATGTATTAAAAGATCCGGAATTAGATACTGTGGTGTGTATTGGCACAACACTTGGTGAGTGGGCAAGCAATGGTTGGGATGCGGATTTACTGCTGAATAATCGATTGATTCATATCGACGAACAAGAAAATAATTTCACCTACACCCCAATGGCTAGACTACATGTCAGAGGGAGAATTGTTACTCTTTTTGAGCAGTTGTTAGGCCATCTAAATAAATTGCCGAAAGAAGCGGGGGGTGAGCAGCCAGGCCCTCCAATCACACCACCAATAAATGACGGGGTTTATAGTTTTACCTTAGATGATGAAGAGGGGTTTAGGGACGACGATAAGCCAATTAAACCGCAACGCTTAATGTACGAGTTGTCTCGAATGTTTCCTCCTCATACTCGGTATTATGCGGATACAGGGGCAAGTTTTGCGTGGGCAATACATTACCTTCATCCTTTTGATCGAAGGATGACGGGGAGCCGTAATGCGCATGGTGGTTTATTTAGGGCCTGCTTAGAGTTTTCATCAATGGGCTGGGCAATTGGCTGTGCGGTTGGCGCTGCATTGGCAAAACGAGACCAACCCATGGTATGTATTACGGGCGATGGTAGTTTGTTGATGAGTGGGCAGGAAATTACGGTGGCTGTACAAGAGAATTTACCGGTCATTTTTGTGGTATTGAATGACAGCTCGTTGGGTATGGTAAAACATGGTCAACGGCTATCGGGAGCGGAATCCGTTGGAACGGATATACCTCCTGTGGATTTTGCTGCTAATGCAAGAAGCATGGGGGCTGACGCATATACGGTACATTCGCCTAAGGACCTGCTTGTATTGGATGGAAAATTGTTGACGTTACAACCAAGACCAACATTACTTGATGTGTATATTGATCAGGAGGCAGTTCCCCCCATTTCTTCGCGAATACGTTCGCTTAAGGAAAGTCTATGAAAGAGAAAATAACAACGGCTTTTTGGAATGAAGTTGCCGAACCCGATGACCCTTATAGTGCGGAGCGTTGTTATTGTTCTGGATATGATGTCTACGGGGAGCTTGTTCAAAAAGCCGATTGGTTAGAGTATCTGTATTTGCTATTTAAGCAGTCTAGACCAACGAGAGAGCAGAGGGCGCTGTTGAATGTGTTGACTATTGCTGTTGCAAACCCAGGACCGAGAGAGCACAGCGTTCAAGCGGCTATGAGTGCAGGGGCAGGTGGTTCCGGTGCGGCTGCGAGCTTAATCGCAGCTATTGGTGTGGGTGCAGGAAACTTAGGTGGCGCTCGAGAAGTTTTTCATGTGATACAAGCGTGGCAGTGTTGTGGTAATGATCTTCAGCGTTGGCAGGAACATCTTTCTGCGTTTTCTGAAATGGGTTTATCTACATCTGATGCGCAAGAAGCATCGGGGGATGTGTGGTTGCCATTAGAACACCCGCCTGGTTTTTCCCCCCATGGCTTGCGTTGTGCTCAACCTGTTAAGCAGACGTTAATTCGGTTAGTAGAGTGCTATAAAGAGAGCTGTAGTGATAGCCATGGTGGTGAGCATACATTGTGGTTGCTGCAGCATCGCGAAGAATTGGAAATTGCTGCAAATATGCCGTTAGCTATGACGAGTGTGATGGCGGCAGCGATGTTAGATTTGGAATTTGATGCAGAGCAAGGGGAGATGTTGACGCTGCTGCTTCGTTTGCCGGGTGCTGCTGTTCATGCACTGGAGCAGCGAGAGCAGGGTTGGAAAAGCTTTCCGTTTCACGGAAGCGATTTAACAGTAACTAATGATCCACAAAACATTCCTTCACAAAAAAGCCCACCGAAAGACAATCCTTTGCAAGACAATGAGCGATCGGTTAATCAGGTGAACGCCGGTGAAGTTTGAAGGAGAAATCGACAAGCTGGAATTTTGGGAAAATAACTGGTTAACTGATATGGGAGGGTGGTTTCCCGGTGAGCGTGTTGTGTTGCGTGGACAGGATATGTTTTCTGAGTTAAGAGATCTATCTTGGATGGGGCAGTTGATGTTTGGAATCTGTGACCGCCAATTTAATAAAAAACAAGTGCAATTGTTCGATGGTATTTGGCGGATTTCCACCAGCTTCCCCGATCCTCGATTATGGAATAATAGGATTGCTGCGCTAGCGGTTTCCGCTCGCAGTACAAGTAATTTAGGCGTTAGTGCAGGGATAGCAGTTTCTGAAGCAACGATCTACGGACATCGACCTTTGTTAGCCACGATGAATTTTTTGTACACGACGCAGAAAAAATTGGAGCGAGGTGTTTCATTAGAGTCTATTCTGAAAGAGCGTCTTGATAGGCTAGTAAATGGGCGGCCAGGATCGGGGAAAAATAGACAGGTTGCAAAAGTACCGGGGTTTGGTCGGCCTATTACAAAACAAGATGAACGCGTTATTCCATTGTTGGAATTTGCGGAGACACTGGGTTTTAGGGATGGTTTTTACGTAAGATTAGCAAACGATATTGAACGAATGTTGCAATCGCTTGGGCATAAGCTTCGTATGAATATATCAACGTTGATGGGTGCAATGTGTGCAGATCAAGGGTTAACCCCTCGGCAATATTATCACTACATAACGTTGTGCTTTAGCGCTGGAATTATGTTTTGCGCACGTGATACGGAAAAGAAGCCAGAGGGATCATTTTTTCCGTATCGTTGTGAATGTATTGATTATCAAGGTCCTGGGATGAGGAATTGGGAATGAATAGTTGTGTAGTAAAGCAAAAAATGGATCAAAGCTATAGGGTTAGCATTCGGGCTAGGGTTCTGCTGATGTATTTGTTTGTCAGTATGAGTAGTGGATTGTTGTATTCCAGCTATTCAAATGCACAATCACTTGATGCTGATGATGAAGAAGCGTTGTTTGAACTTTATGGCGATGAAGATATGATCAGTGTCGCTACCGGTATGCGTCAATCTATTGCCAAAGCTCCGGCCGTAGCTACGGTGATTACTGCGCAAGATATTCTTACCATGGGGGCAACAGACCTTGATGAAGTTTTAGAAACGGTTCCTGGTTTACATGTTGCGAGAAATAATTTTGGCTATGCTCCTATTTATACTGTGCGGGGGATCTATTCAAATTATAGTCCACAAGTTTTGGTGCTGATTAATGGCATACCTATTACCAATTTATACAATGGTGATCGCAATTTAATTTGGGGAGGCATGCCGGTAAGAGCCATTGCTCGAATCGAAGTTATTCGAGGGCCTGGTTCGGCAATATATGGTGCGGAAGCATTTGCGGGTGTCATTAGTATTATAACCAAATCACCTGATGACATTGAGCAAACAACGGTCGGAGTTAGAACGGGAAGTTTTAATACAAAAGATGGTTGGATATTGGCATCCGATAGTTGGGGTGAAACCGATGTAGCGTTAACGCTTGAATATCACAAGACCGATGGTCAGGACGAAAAAATTGATGCTGATGCGCAAACGGAGCTTGATGCGGCATTTGGAACCGATGCATCCTTGGCTCCTGGGCCTGTGAATTTGTCTCGGGAAAATTTGGATGTACGGTTTGATGCAACTTATCAAGATTTACGATTTAGAGCGGGGTTACAACGGCGTAGGGACTTTGGCAATGGAGCGGGGGTTGCTGAGGCACTTGATCAACATAACCGCTACGCAAGTGATCGAAGAAACTTTGATCTTACGTATCATAATGCAACCTTAGCTCAGGATTGGGATCTGACGGTGCAGCTGAGCTATTTAGATACCAGTCAAGAAGTTGAGGAGGATTTGATTATCTACCCTTCTGGAGTGAATATTTTGGGGGAGGTGTTCCCGAATGGGATGGTTGGAAATCCTGAGGTGTATGAACGGCACTCTCGTCTTAATGTGTCTACTTTTTTTACTGGTTTTGAACGCCATCAATTACGCTTTGGCGCGGGTTATTATTTAGGAGAAATTTACAAAGTAAAAGAATGCAAAAATTTTAGGATTGATCCTTTAACAGGATTTCCTATTGCACTTGGTGGCGAACTCGTGGATGTAAGTGGTAGTCCTTCTGTATTTCTGGAGGAAGGAGACCGACAAAATCGTTATGCTTTTGTGCAGGATCAGTGGGGCTTTATAGAGGATTGGGAGCTTACCTGGGGGGTGAGGTATGATGATTTCTCGGATTTTGGTGATACATTTAATCCTCGTGCAGCACTTGTATGGTCAACGCGGCATGATTTAACCATGAAGCTGCTTTATGGTCGTGCTTTTCGGTCTCCAAGTTATGCGGAGCTTCTTATAAAAAATAATCCTGCAATTATTGGTAATCCAGACTTGGACCCAGAAGAAATTGATAGTCTAGAATTGGCCTTTGATTATCGGCCTGTAGAGCGTGTGCGCTTAGGGTTGAATATATTTGCATACCGGTGGAAAGATATTATTCAGTATGTGGCTAATGTCGGTGCGATAGGCAGTACGGCACAAAATTCGGGCAAGCAGTACGGTAAAGGTTTTGAGATGGAACTTAATTGGCAGGTGACAGGAGAATTGGATATTTCTGGTAATTTTTCTTACCAAGACTCGGAAGAGCGTCCTGAAGATGGCACCGCGAAATCGGATGCCGCCAATGCTCCCCAGCAACAACTTTATTTGGCAGCGAAGTGGCGTTTTCTTGAGATTTGGTCAGTGCAGTCTCAAGTGAATTATGTACTGGACCGAGCTAGAGCAGAAGTCGATTCTCGCTCTGCGGTTGATGATTATGCTGTGATGGACCTCACGCTTAGACGGATTAGCAATAATGGCAATTGGGGAGCAGCCGTATCGATACGCAACCTGTTTGATAGTGATGCTAGAGAGCCTAGTTTAGCAACGGGCTCGATTCCTGATGATTTACCGTTGAGCGGGCGGAGTATCTATGCAGAATTGGATGTGCGCTTTTAATATAAATTCAGATCTTTTAGGGAAAAAGGGGGGGGGCAATCATGAATACACAGAGTAATACGCTTGTTGCGCTTGTTACCGGAAGTTCAAAAGGTATTGGCAAGGCAATTGCCCAGGAGCTGATATCAAAAGGCATGCGAGTGGTGGTGACGAGCCGCGATTTGCAGTTTGCTCAAGATATCGCTAAAAAGATTGACCCTACTGGGGATGGCGCCATAGGTATGGCGTTTGATATTTGTGATGTTTCGGCATTGGGGAAAGTGATTTCGCAAACGATTGAGCATTTTGGTCGATTGGATATTCTGGTCAATAATGCGGTAAGTCAGGATTGCCTTATTCCTTCGGCTGAGTTTGAGCCATCTAAAATAATGGCAACTATTACAGAGAACATTAGCCATAGTTATTTATTTTGTTTAGAGGCATACCCATATTTAAAAAGATCAAAAGGAAATATTCTAAATATTGGCTCGGTTGTGACAAATCGATATTTGTTGGGATTGCCTTTATATGGCTTAATTAAAGGCAGCATGATTGAATTAACAAAGGTATTAGCTGCTGAATGGGCTAAAGATGATATTCGTGTTAATGCAATCAACCCGGGGTTTACCCGTACCAGTGCGTTTTCGGATTTGGGAATGGATGAAAATACGGTGAATGCCTGTTATGATTTTTACGCTAAATACCAGCCGCTTTCCGGTGTGGGGGATCCCGCATCAATAGCTAATGCGGCTGTTTTTTTGACAACATCATCAGCAAGCCTAGTGACAGGGTCGGTACTTGATGTTGATGGCGGTTATTCTATCAAGGGCTATGAATTAGCATTGTAATGGAACATTATTGCGTAAAGTTATTTAATATAGCGGAGCCAAGGAATGGTCTGTAACTGTTTGGTTATTAAATCTGAGTATGTTATTCCAATCGCGATAAATATGTTGCGGTTGATGTCGCAATCTGTTGTGAAAAAAATTGTGTTTGTGTGTGCCATGTTGTTGATGATAAATCAAAGTATGGCAGGTGATTTGGCGGTGTTGTACCCAGAAATACGAGAGCCTTATCGACAGGTTTTTCTCAGTATTGCTAAAGGAGTTTCTGACAAATATGTTGGCTCGACTACACTGTTGAGTATAAAGAAAGGCGAGTCAAAGGAAGCAATTAATAGGTGGTTAGAAAAACGTAATATTGACGCCGTTATTACATTAGGGCGTAGAGGTTTGAACGTGATTGAATCATTACCTTCAGACATGCCAAAAGCGGTTGCTGTTGGTGGTGTGGTTGTTCACCCGAATGGACATGGGCTAAGCGGGATTTCGTTATCACCATCCCCTGAGCGCCTTTTGTCAATGTTGCTGAAATTACAGCCAAAGGTTAAGAAGGTTTATGTGATATATCAGCCAGGACCTGGTGAATGGCTAATTAAACGCGCTCAAAAAGCAAGTGATGATTTAGGGTTAACATTAACCATGTTGCCAGCAAGTGATATACACGAGCAAGCTGAAAAATATCGCACGTTGTTAGGAAAAATGAAACGTGGTACTGATGCGTTATGGGTATCTCACGATAGTTCGCGTTTAGATAAAAGTATTATGGGAATGGTCTTGGAAAAATCCTGGCGTAGAAAACTCACTGTGTTTTCTAGCAATTTGGTTGATATGAAACGTGGTGTGTTGTTCTCTTTGTATCCTGATAACTATGCGATGGGGGAAAGTTTAGCGAACATGATTGTTTCTATGGAGGAGAAAATGCATTTAGCATCGACATCGACATCTCTCGCTGAACATGGCCTTCAATCGATATTAAATTTTGGTATGTCCCCCGTACGGGATTTATTAACTGCTGTAAACGTGCGTACCGCAAATCATATTGGGCTACACTTCAATAAAAAGCAACGGAGTGAGTTTGGGATGACATATCCTCCGTAGTAAACCAGGAGTTTGAATAGTATGAATGTACCATCTAAAGTGTGGTCGAATGGTTTGGGATTTCGACAGCAACTAGTCCTTATTTTTAGTTTAGGGATTATTTGCTTAGCACTGGCAACGTCGTTGGTAATATCTTCGATTACCACCCAGGCTGTTTATGAGCAAATGTTCAAGCAAGGTCGAAAAACAACCGATGCATTTGCTGAGCAGAGCACGTTAGCACTCTTATACCTTAGCGAAGACAATGCAGCGGATGCTGCTAAATCTACCATGGCATTCCCGGATGTAACGGGTGTGGCGATTGTGACTGCGAATGAGAAGTGGAAATATGCGGAGGGAGTGTCAACGGTTCCTTTAGGGATAATAAAGAAACGACGTACGGAAAATCATTATAAAGAAACATCTCAGGCATGGTATTTCAGTGCTCCTGTTTATGCGGGAGCTGATGAGCCAGAAAGTGAATCCCCTTTTGAAGGTCTGCCGCAAATTGAACATGAACTTATCGGTTATGTTCGTGTTGTTGTATCTAAAGAACGTTTAGCAGTATTAACAACGGAAATCCTGCAGAGTAATATGTTGGTATCATTTGGGTTAGCAGCTGTACTGTTGTTATTATTGTTAGGGATGACAAAGCGGTTGACCCAGCCATTGAATGAGTTAGCCGATGTCATGGGTGAAGCAGAGGATGGTGATATTCAGGTACGAGCAAGTCTTAAAGGCTCTAAAGAAATTGTATTAATGGAGAAAGCTTTTAATACAATGATGAATCAGTTAGAGCAGAGACAAGAAGAATTACAACGTGCAAGGGATAGTGCATTGGGAGTGGCGAATGCTAAAGGTGAGTTTGCAGCAACAGTGAGCCATGAGTTGCGAACCCCTATGAATGGTATTATGGGAATGCTAGATTTGCTAAAGCGTTCCGACGTTTCACAAAGACAAAAAGAATATATTAAAATAGCCACTCAATCAGGCGATGCTTTGCTGATGTTAATTGATGATATCTTAGATTTTTCTAAAATTGAATCTGGAAAAATGCGCATCAGTCCGGTGAATTATAATCCCAAAGAACTGATTGGCGATATTGTTGAATTATTGTCTACTCAAGCTAAACAAAAGAATCTAACGATTAACGCTAAGGTGGCGTCAAAAACGCCCAAGGTACTTCGTGGTGATTCAGGGCGAATACGTCAAGTATTAATTAATTTGATTGGCAATGCCATTAAGTTTACCGAGCAAGGAAGTGTTGATATTTCCATGAACATGGAGACGGAGGCGGATGGGACATTGCCGATGTTTAGAATTATTGTAAAAGACACGGGTGTGGGTATTGCTGAAGAGGCCCAGAAAAGGATATTTGATGCATTTTCTCAAGCAGACGGTTCAACAACGCGAAAATATGGTGGAACGGGATTGGGCTTAACGATTTGCCGCCAGCTGGTGGAGTTAATGGGCGGTCAAATGGGGGTTGATAGTGAAACAGGAAAGGGGAGTGCATTTTGGTTCACATTACCGTTAGACGCAGTACAAGATGAAGCGGTACTGGATGAGTTTGATGTCGACCAATTAACCGGTGTGCGTGTGTTAATTGTTACAGAAGAGCCTGTGTTGCGAAGGCAGTTGACGGACTGTTTTACTGAATGGCAATGTTTCTGTCGTAAATCCGGGGAAGGCCACGCAGCGTTATCGTTACTGACTAGAGCAAGAGAGCAGGGGCGGGCGTATGATTTGGTGGTTGTAGATTCGACGTTAACAGATATGTCATGCTCTCAATTTGTTAATGCTATAAATAACACGCCCGATGTTCATGGTGTTAAAGTTATTGCAGTGGGAAATGGTGTGGATCAGGAGCTAGCTGATGACCCTGGCCTTTTGACGGTGGAGGCGTTTATTGATGCTGAATCCTTTTATCAATCTGTACTTGCACTACTGGAAGAACACTCTCCAGTTAAAGTGGAGCGAAGAGTTAACCCCGTTTCAGAGGTGTCATCAATACATCTAGATAAAGAGGTTGCTGATATTGGTACGCCGAGAATTTTGGTGGTTGAAGACAACCATACCAATCAATTGGTAGCGTTAGGTATGCTGGAGCGTCTTGGTTGTTATACCCGAGTGGCAAACCAGGGGGAAGAGGCGTTATCGATGTTGGATCAGCAGCATTTTGATCTTATTCTGATGGATTGTCATATGCCAATTTTAGATGGCTATTTGACAACTGAAGCGATACGACAAAGGGAGAGCAAAGAAATTCATATCCCGATTGTGGCGATGACCGCTCATGCTGGACGTGATGATAAAGAGCGCTGCTTGAAGTCGGGGATGGATGATTATTTACCAAAGCCGATTAATTTTGATGAGATCAAGCGTAAGTTAACCCATTGGTTAGGCATTCAATTGGTGGAGACTGATCCTGACACATTGAACGATGTGGAGACACGAGCTAAAGATCAACCTATTCAAAATACATTGGATATAGAGCGGTTTCAAACGTTACGACACAGATTGGGTCAGCACTTTCCTCGTGTGATTGATTCTTTTCGAGAAAATACTCCCCTTTATTTGGATAAACTTAAGTATGCTCTTAAGCACACAGAAGAAGCCCAGGTGAGGTATTTGGCCCACTGTATAAAAGGTAGTTTTCTGAATATAGGAGCACTACCGTTAGCGAAGCAATGTGAAAAGTTGGAGGGATTGTGTGAAGCGGGTATTCATGACAAAGCTAATGAATTAATCAAGAATATCGAAGCGGGTTATTTGGAACTGCAACGAGTACTTAACAATCAGTTAACGCAGCAAGGTGAGAAAGCGAAAGAAATTCGTTATGTGCAACCGACAATATTGATTGTCGATGATGACCTTGTCGCATTGTTAACGTTACATGGCATGTTGGAAAGAGATGGGTATTTTATTATAAAAGCAGAAAATGGCGAGAAGGCTGTGCAAGTCTGTCAAGCTAAAATGCCTGATTTGGTGCTGATGGATGCAGTGATGCCGGGGGTTGGTGGTTTTGATGCTTGTCAACAGATATTGCAGCTGAATAGTGATATTCCTCCATCCATTTTGATTGTAACAGCATTGCATGATGAGCAATCCATTGAAAAAGCGTTTGATGCAGGGGCAACGGATTTTATACCAAAGCCCATAAATTTTACCGTGTTGAGGAAACGAGTAGATAGGTTGTTATTGTCTCGCCGTTCAGAACAGCATGTTCAGCAATTGGCATATTATGATAACTTAACGAATTTTCCGAATCGAACGCAGCTGATGGAGCGCGCACGAGACTTGATTATCCATGCGAATACGTCGAACACTATGTTGGCAGTATTTTTTCTGGATATTGACCGGTTTAAAATGGTCAATGACACGCAGGGTCATGATGTTGGTGATCTATTGTTAAAAACCGTATCTCAGCGATTACAAGGCTGTTTGAGGACGATTGATCTTATTGCTCGAGTAGGAGGTGATGAGTTCATTATTCTGTTGGATGATGTTAAGAGTGTTGAAGCTGCAGAGGTTGTTGCCTCAAAAGTGAATGCGTCATTTGCACAACCGTTCTCGTTTATGAAGCAGCAGGTGCATGTCTCTGTCAGTATTGGTGTTGCAATGTACCCTCATAATGGCGGTAATATTGGCACATTAATGAAGCGATCAGATACCGCCATGTTTAAAGCAAAAGCAAAAGGAGGAAATTGTTATCAGCTTTATGAGCATGGAATGGAAACTGAAATTGCCCGTAGATTTGAGTTGGAAAGTGAATTGCGAAAGGCGATTGATGATGGTGAACTTGTACTTTATTATCAGCCGCAACTTGATTTAACTACGGGTAAAGTGAGTGGGTTAGAGGCTCTTGTAAGGTGGCAGCATCCTATTCGAGGTTTTCTTCCTCCCGTGGAGTTTATCTCCCTTGCAGAGGAAACGGGGCTAATCATTCCATTGGGTGACTGGGTAATAAAAACTGCATGCCAGCAGCAACGTGAGTGGATGAATAAAGGGTTGGAAGAAGTGCCGATAGCGGTGAACGTTGCAAGTATTCAGTGGGAAGGCGGAGCATTATATAAAAAGGTGGAAGCTGTTCTAAAAGACACGGGGGTTCCTGCACGCTTACTGAAATTGGAATTAACCGAAGAGACGTTGGCTGACACTGAAGATGCCATGATTGCTCAAATGACCAAGCTTACAACGTTGGGTGTATCGCTAGAAATAGATGATTTTGGAACTGGATACTCTTCTCTTAGCTATCTTAAACGTTTCCCTGTGGAAGTTTTAAAAATTGATCGATGTTTTATCGATGGTTTACCAACAGATGATGATGATGTTGCATTGGTGACAGGGATTATTGCTTTAGGGCATAGCTTGAATTTGAAGATCATTGCAGAGGGTGTAGAGACAGAGGAACAGAAACATTTCTTGATAGAAAAGGGTTGTGATGTAATGCAGGGGTATCACTTATCAAGGCCATTGAACTCTACTGATAGTGAAGAATGGTTGCGAGAATATTGCTAGGCGGAGTAATATAGCGTGCAATGAATATAGAGAATTATTGCATGAAACTTGAAATGATTTGTACGGGTGAAGAAATTCTGGCGGGTCAAGTTGTCGATACTAACGCAGCTTGGTTTGGCGAGCGGTTAATGGAGCAGGGTATTGAAATGCAACGTCGGGTCACTGTAGGTGACCGGTTGGATGATTTGGTTTCGGTATTTCAAGAGCGGAGCCAATGTGCAGATGTCATTTTAGTTAACGGAGGTTTGGGGCCAACAGGTGATGATATGTCAGCACTTGCGATGGCCAAAGCAAAGGGTGAGGAGCTCGTTGAATGTACTGAGTGGCGTGAACGTTTAGAGCAATGGTACTCTAGCCAAGGTCGTATTATGCCTGCTAGCAATGCAAAACAAGCGTTATTACCGGAAACTGCGGTTATGGTGGATAATCCAGTAGGTACAGCATGTGGATTTCGTGTAAAGTTGAATAATGCGTGGTTGTTTTTTACACCGGGTGTGCCCCACGAATTTAAGCAGATGGTGGATGATCAGTTTATTCCATTCGTAACTTCAGAATATAACGTTAGCGAAAAAACGCAGCTCTGTAAGCTTCTAACCTTTGGTGTAGGGGAGTCCTCTCTTGCAGATGATCTGGGCACGCTAGTTGTACCTGAAGGTATTACCATAGGGTATCGTTCGTATATGCCACACATCGAGATAAAATTATTTGCTCGTGGTGCTAAAGCGGCCAATGCGTTACCTGAGGTCATTGATAAAGTGAAGGCCGTATTAGGGGATTCTTTGGTGTCTGATGGACATTCTTCGCTGGCTGCGGAAGTCAATCAGCAGTTGCGTGAGCAAGGGAAAACCCTGAGTATTGCGGAATCCTGCACGATGGGGCAAATGGCAAACGAGTTATTAGTACAGCCAGCAAGTGATAAGTACTTCCATCAAGCGGTAATTGCTACGAATGATGCTTCGAAAATAAAATTGTTGAACATTGCTTCTGAAATATTTACCGAATACGGATCGGCATCCAAGGAAATGGCTGTAGCAATGGCTAGCAGCGTGAAGTTATTGTTAGCAAGTGATTATGCATTGGCTACCAGTGATGTGGTAGAGCTGGAGGTGGATGGGCGCCAACGAATGACGGTTTCTATTGCATTAGTATCACAGGACAATATATGGCATCAAACGATTGACATACCTTTTAGAAGGCCTGGTATGTTTCGTTCAATTTGCACTGCAGTCGCCTATGACATGTTGCGAAGAGCCCTTTTAGGTGACTCTCCTATTGTTACCTATTCATTTATTCGTAGGCATTAACTTACGATATCTATTTGACTGGTTAGCACCTAACCAGTCGATAGTTTTCATACGCAAGTTGAGTGTCTGCTTGCCTAGAAAATGCTTGAGTTCCTCCTATTTTTTGAATGAGATTATCTAGTGCCTCTTTGTGCTGATTTTCTTCATTGTAAATATTTAATGCCCGCTGGAACATCCAATAAGAAAATGGAGTGATAGAGCGCTTCGATGTTACACCCTCAATGGAAAATGAATGTTGGCCTATTACTCGTTTAATATTTTTGGTATGGCTGTTTTTCTTACACCAGCTATCTAATACGCTTGCGGTGTTTTCTAATACAGGGAATTGCTCTGTTGTCATGCGAGATAATATAGGCATGAGTGTTTCTGGGATTTCATCGTTAGGAAGGAAATCACCGTAATGTGCGTCCTCAAGAAATTGCATTCGTCTAACCCACTTAGCGACAAACGGTGCTCGTTTCATTAACATTTTTCGTGGGTAAGGGTCTCGGTAGAAGTGTGCATAGAATGGCCCTAAAAAACCATAATCGCCAATGCTAGGGCGATTCCCTAGTAGATATGGATGTTGCTCAAAATGTTTATTTAGATCATCAAGCAATGCTTCATAGCTAATCTCAATGGACTTTTCAATGGCTTTTTTATTAAGCCCAAAATAGGGTCTATATAGATTGCCAAACGCCATGGCGGGAATCATGCCGATAAAGTAATGAGTAAATCCTGGTAGGTTCGGCATTGCTGTTTGGCCAAACTCTTTTAAAATAAACGGCAAGTTGTATCGCTTAAAGCGCCAACGATAATGCATTGCTGGCATCACCAGCCACTCATCTCCAAAACACTCTAACAGCAATGACACGAGTTTTTGTTTTGGAGTTTCTGGGTAGACGGATTGGGAGGGAAAGTGTTGTTCCAAATGGTCAATAATACAGGTGGTGTCTTGTATACATTGATCGCCTGGAGTAATCAGTAGAGGGATGATTCGCTTTCCTACCCGGGGCATAATAACGTTTTGGTATACGTTGACGGATGATAATGTTTCTGTGAACGGGATGTTTTTGTAGCGCATATATCCACGAACTTTCCCTGTGAATAAAGACGATTCAGTACCAATAAGTTGGTAGGCTGTGTGGGTTTGTAGTGTCATATGATAGATCCCCCTGCGCTAGTGATGATGTTCTTGGCAGTCTACCCCATATTTTTTAAGGAATCATTGTGTGATAAGGGAAATTAAGGTTGCTTGTGTTATGACCAAAATTCATGAGTGTAGGGTTTATACCCCGCTGTTTTCTGAGTTATGCGTTTGATTTATGTACAATTAACTCATGGAAAAAGTATGATTATATCGGTATGGTGTATCGAAATTAATAGCAATAGAGCTATACGGAATACTTATGTCTCAAGCTTCGTTAAAACCAGAACCGTTAAACCTAGCTCCGTTAAACCTAGCTCCGTTAAACCTAGCTCCGTTAAACGTAGTGTCGAGCGATTCGCACCCCGTTTCAGTAAGCTTGTTTAAGCCTGTGAAATCACCTAGGGCGGTATTGTTACTGGGTCATGCAATGATGACAAACTCAAAGTCTATGGACAAACCTAAAGGGAATGGGTTTGCATCACACCTTTCTGAACAAGGTTTTCTGTGTTATTTGATTGATGCCCGTGGTCGGGGGAAGAGTGCTGTCCCTGCTCATAAAGGTAATGATTGGTCTTATGATGACCTGATGCTAAAAGATTTACCCGCGGCTATTGATGCTATTCGCACACGTCACCCGGAGGAGCCATTTTTATTGGTTGGCCATAGTTTATTTGCACATGGCGGGCTTGGATTGTTAGGTAAAGAAGTTAACACACCGCTTGATGGTGTTGTTTGTTTTGCGGCAAATGTGTGGATCCCTCAATTGGATAGTAATATTAAAAGACGCATTAAGAAACGTGCGCAGTTAGGTGTGTTTAATGGATTTGCCTTGGCGTTTAAGCGTTTTCCTGCAAAGAAATTAAAGTTTGGAAATGAGGATGAAGCAAAGACATATACCTTAAGTTTTCTTAAGTGGTGGAAGAGGGACCGGTGGGAAACGCTTGATCAATCCTGGGATTACCTGAAAGGGTTGGCAAATGTACGGGTTCCTGTTTTAGCAATTGCTGGAAAGGGGGATGATCTATTGTGCCACCCTGAGTGTTCAGAAGCATTTATGTCACATTTAATCAGCGCGCCGTTAACACATAAAACGTTTGGTGTTGGGGATGACGGATTGACATTTGACCCTGGGCATATGGATCTCATTACGAGTGTGAAGTCGAAGCCAGTATGGGAGTATACGGTACAGTGGATAGAACGAACAATTTTAAAATGACATTCACTTATTTCTATTACTTTATTTCTATTACCTCACCCCGCAGTAGTGCTAGGCGAGCAAGTAAACGGTTACGTGTCCCAACGGAGTATCCTGCTTTATTCATGGCTCGAATCGCAGTATCTACTAAAGCATTAAAATCAGCTTCATTGATCCCCATTCCTTTGTGTGAATCCACCATTGAATCGCCGGTATAAGTACAGGGGCCTCCTGCTAGTAAACAAAGGTGTTCGATTTGTTTTTCTTGAAAGCGATCTAGATTTGTATCTTCAAAATAGGGACGTATCGTGTTCGACTTTCCTATTTCATCGATAAAGATATCTACAAAATGCTCAATTCCAGGTAACCCTCCAAGCTGTTGAAAAAGGTCATCTTTGGGTTGTGGCGATAGGCAGCCTGATAGCAATATAATTGACGTAAAATATAGTGTGATTAATCGTATGCGATATTTTTTCATCAAAAGGCACCTTGTAGCGATAGGTAAGGACCTTTTTGATCCTGTTGGCCTGCTACATCACCTAATTGTAGGTAGGCAAATGTAATGGATAATTGTTTCGATGGAAAATAGGCAATAAAAACATCTTTCCAGTCATTTTCATTTACTGTGGAGAGATTGTTAGGTTTCATTCTGTATTCCGCGCCTACTGCCCAATGACGATTGATAAATACCGCGGCGCTGGATTCCCATTGCCATTGCCTGTGATGGTTCTCTCCGCCAAAGCCGAGTAATCCTAATTGATTTGCATCCGTGTTGCGTAAGGTAATGTTGAACAGCGTGTTTCTATGAAAGAATCCATCAAGCCATATTTTTGTAGCAGCGATATACACCTCAGTACCGGCGTTTTCCTTAGCCCCTAACGCACTAGCGGTGTCCTTATCTCGTAAATCTTTATATTGAACACCAATACTGACCTGTGGCCATTTACTATAAATAGCATCACCGTCAAGTCGTATTTTTACACCTAAGGTGTTCATACTGATGGGGGCTGAATTTTTTTCCCCTTGGATTGTTTGTTGAGATGCCGATAGTTCTACACGGTCATGATAACTCGCTGCAATGCCGTAAGAGCGCATGGTGAAATCGGAAAGGTTTATGTGGGTGGAATAAAGTGAAGATACGAATTCATTCTTGGTGCCGTACCCTGATAGTATCGCCCAAGGTACCATTCCGCCGCCGCCACTACCTTCTACTGTTGATGTGCCTGCTGTTGCTAGTAATTTTCCGTTACTGTAGCAGGGGCTAATGAATATATAAAAGAGAACTGTGCCTAGAATAAGGGGTGTTGCTGCTTTGCACATTCTCATCTTATTTTTTATTTCCCTAGAGATTCAGTTTTTCTAGCGAATTCTTCATTCATAGCAACTTGATTTTGACAAAACTCAGAAGCCTCATAATGTGGATACCAGGCAGAAAAGTCATCAGCAGGTACTGGACGGCTAATAAAGTACCCTTGGAGTTTGTCGCATCCCCATTGCTCTAATAAATGCCATGCAGCTTGGGTTTCAACACCTTCGGCAACAATGCGCAAACCAATATTATGGCCTAGCTGAATGGTTGATTGCACAATGACTTGATCATCCTTACTGTTTTCAAGGTTTAAAATAAAGGATTTATCAATTTTTAGTTCATCGACGGGCATACTTTTTAACTGGCTAAGAGATGAGTAGCCGGTTCCAAAATCATCAATGGAAAGGTCAATGCCTAGTGATTTAAATTGTTCTAACACTTGGATGGCTTGGTTTGGGTTTTCCATTACTGCGCTTTCGGTGATTTCCAACATCAAGTCTTTAGCTTTAAGTTGGTGATCTGTGAGAAGTTGAGTGATAAAACTAGGGAGTCCATCGTGTGCAATATCATGAGCTGACAGATTAACGGCAATGACGACATCAATTTTTTGTTGTCGCCATAATTTTGCTTGAGCAGCAACAGAGGTAAGTACCCAGCGTGTTAGATCGGGCATCATTCCTGAGCTTTCTGCAAGACCTATGAAATCATCAGGAGGGATGAATCCCAAATCTTTATGAATCCATCGGATAAGAGCTTCAACTTGAGTAATCGTTTTTGAGTGAAGGTCCACTTTGGGTTGGTAGTACATCACTAGATCGTTATTTTTTATGGCATCACCAAGATCGGAAATAAGACGGATACGTTTGAGATGTTCCTTTTCTTCGCCCGGTTCGTAGAAATCAAGGTTTATGTTTCGAGATTCGGCAACGTTTAATGCGATACCCGATCGACGGAGTAGTTGTTCTGCATCAGCACCGTGTTCAGGGTAAAGTGATACACCTAATCGAATAGGTACGGCAATATCGATGCCTGAGATGTTAATGCTTTCTTCCAGGGCTTCTTTCAGGTGTTTTGTGTCTTTCGCAATGGTATCTAAACATGCAGAAGTTATTACGGTGATGAAATCATCTGCACTGAGGCGAGCTGAGAGGTTGTTGTTTCCGCTACTTTCATCTAATCGTTTAGCAAATGTTTTTAGGAAATTGTCCCCGACATCAAAACCAAAAGTATCATTAATTTGAGAGAAACCAATTATGTTAATGCTAATAACTGAAAATTCTGTCCCATTTCCCTTTTTGATTAAGGTGTTGATGTAGTCTTTGGTTTGTGTGCGATTCGGTAATCCGGTTAATTTGTCATGGTATGCTTGATGGAGTATTTTAGATTCTCTTTCTGCAATACCTGTTTGCATTTTTCGAAAACTTTCTTCTAGTTCATATATCTCTTGAGTGTTTTGTACGCACTGGGCAGGTTGTTCATTATAATGACCATCACTAATCCTTCTTGCTGCTTTCACGAAAAATGCAATGGGCTGAGAGATGTTTTTGGATATTAACAATGCTCCAATAATCGAAAAAATCAACGCTAGCATAGTGATAACGAAAATTTGCCACTTTAAAGGGTTGTATTGTGCATAAGCACTGGTTAGTGACGAAAATATATAGGCTTGAATCAGAAAGTTATTGTTTTCTGTTATGGGGATTGGGAGTGATAGAAACTCTTCATTTAATGGTGTGGTAACATGCATCATTTCCTCACCGGATTGGCTTTGTTCTTTTGATGCAGTGGTGGATAGGGTAGATACGTGGAATGATTCGATATTTTTATCAAGGCCTTTAGTGTTTCCGGAAAAGGAAATGTCCAAGTTTGTCAGCGTTTTTAATTCGTTAGCGAATTTATTATCGATGGCGACACCAATGGTCGCCCAGGCAATTGTAGTAGGTGCCATGACCGGTAATATGGCCACTTGGTAAGCAGAATCCTTAATAAGTAATGCTGTAAGAATGCCGCCATCCTCTTTGATTTTATCAATGATTTCTGTAGTAAGTTTATATGGATGCTTCTTGTTTGTCGTGGATAGCAATGTTCCATCAAGGTGGTGGATCATCATTAGATCCACACTGATACGCTGTTGATAATTTTCTAACGCAGAAAGTATGGTGTTTTTATCTTCTGAGGCGATAGCCGTTTTAAATCCAAAATCACTGACCAAAATTTCTGAGGATGTGATGAGCTGATCACCTCGCACCGACATTAATCGTTCGAATATTCGCTTTCCTGTATAAAGGGTCTCTTCCGCTTGGTTGTTTATGTTGTTACGGGTAGCAAAAAGTACGCTACCGATGATGGCTATGGATGTGGTTATTATCAACACAATAAAAGGAAGGAGTATGTGACTCCTTAGACTTAATTTCATTTGTAGAACCTTCCAAATTTATTTTTCTTTGATGACTTCTTTATTGGTGGGTGGGTGGGTGATGTTAATGGTGACGGTAATATTATCTTTCCCTGATAAGTGACCTGAATAATGTGTCTTTGTTTTGTCAACTAGGTTTGGGTGCCAAATGTTTAGGCCGGTAACAGATTTTTTTTGCTCTGAAAAAACAATTTTCCCTGCGTCGTCGACAACACCAAACCTACCATCGCCGTAAACTACAATATACCCCAACATAGAGTCGTGGATATTACACCCAAGTACAACGACACCTTCATTCTCAAACGTGATTGGGGCGTTCGGGGTTCCGGCATATAGCTTCATTTCAAAAGATTTGGTTTTTGAAAAGGAATACACGTGGTGTCTTACGTTGTCGCTGTTAGGGAAAGACACTTTCTGGTTTTTATGAATGGTCAATACGTGTGGACTGTATTGACGACTAACTTGATCCATGATTGCAACGTCAGTACTGCTGCTGGTAATGCTCTCCCCTGAGATGTGTACTACTGCATTTTCGGCTGGTTGACCATGTTGATCCAAAACTGTCACTGTCCAAGCCGAGACTGGAGAGCTCAGGAAATACAGTATTAATATGATACCGCTGTTGAGCGTGGAGATGTATCTGAGTGGGAGGACATGTAGTGTTTTCATCAGGGCAGGTCTTCACGTCTATTCTTTAGGGCCCTTTCTAAATTTAGCTTAAGAAAGGGCATATAACTAAAGAATAGACCAACTATCCTGATATGGAGGGCTATCGAAGGAGGGGATAGAAGTAGGTACTACTGGAAAATGGAGATGTCCGTTGCAATGCCTCTTGCCCGTAAAGACTCATAAAAGGTAGGGATAAACCCTGTGGATTCGAAGTGGCCCTGTATTTTTCCCTGCTCATCCACACCATCCTGACGAAAGCAAAAGATTTCACCTAGCTGAACATTACCAGACTCCATTCCTGATACTTCAGAGATACTGGTGATACGACGGCTACCGCAAGGGAAGCGGGTTTGTTGAACAATAAGGTCAATTGAAGATGCGATCTGTGTTCGTGTAGCTAACATCGGTATTTCCATTCCAGACATTAGCGATAACACCTCTAAACGGCTGATACAATCCCTAGGGCTGTTAGCATGAATTGTTGTTAGTGATCCGTTATGTCCGGTATTCATGGCTTGGAGCATATCCAATGCTTCGCCACCACGACATTCTCCGACCACGATGCGGTCAGGGTTCATACGTAAAGAATTTTTAACTAGGTCTCGTATTTCGATAGCCCCTGTACCGTCTGCATTAGGTTGTCGTGACTCAAGGGATACAAGGTTAGGTTGAGATAGCTCTAATTCGGCGGCATCTTCGATAACAATCACTCGTTCTTTATCGGGGATGAAGCTGGATAAGACATTTAATAATGTTGATTTACCAGATCCCGTACTACCAGATATGATGATATTGCACTTATGGGTCACAGCCACCTCTAAGAAACGAATGATGCCAGGGCTAAGGGTTCCGTAGTTAATCAGGTGTTGCGCAGTGAGTCGTTCGCTTACTGCTTTGCGTATAGTAATCGATGGGCCTTTTACTGCTAAGGGAGGAATGACGGCGTTAATGCGGGACCCATCACCAAATCGAGTGTCGACCATAGGGAACTGATCATTAATCTTTCGCCCTGTTGATGCCACCATACGTTGAATAATCGCTAATAATGTTTCGGCATCGGTAAAGGTACCCACAAAGAGCTTGGTCTGGCCGTTCTCCTCGTAAAATATTTCATCATGAGCATTCACCATGATTTCGGAAACTTGAGGATTGTCTAATAGTGGTTCGATTGCCCCATAGCCGACAATTTCCGCATGGACTCGATGAACCAGCTTATTTGGATCAACGTTAGGGGGAATGTCGAGAAACGCCCCAACGGTTGCCTGAACCACGGTATATATCTCAGCGTTAGCATTTTCGCCCTCTAGATCAATCGCAGGCTGCTGCAACTGTTTCTTAACAGCCAGATGCGTACGCTGTTGCCAATGTTGATAGGCTTTACGGCGTACTTCTGCTGTGTTATTGCATGGCTTTGATGTGGGTTTGTTATTAGGGTCCTGATCTGCAATGGTTATCTTGATGTGATAATCGCCGATCATGATGGTATCGTTCGTGGTTAAAGGCCCGAAATTCTCAATTTTGTCTTCGTTGACAAATAGAGGTTTGAGTCTCGCGCGATTTGATATATGTATACCGTCATCTCTAAATTCAACTTGGGCATGGATTTTCGCTACTTTACGGCCTGGCAAATTCACAATATTGCTGTCGCTATCACCAATCGTACAAATGCTTTGATTGACAAATAAAGGTGGCAGGGCGCTACCGTTGGGGTTTGTAATATTTAGGATGTACATAGAGAGGCACCATTTTTATTCTTGTGTGTGCATCCATGCGGGCCATAAGCCGAATTTATTATTTTGCTAAGGATATGGTCTTGAGCAATGTTGTCAACGAGAAAGCGTTGAGGATGTGTGATTTTGGGCCGTTTTTCTCAGTCCTGTGGAAATATTTTGCCAAATGGAAAGGACTGTTGTACTAAATACGGTGTTTAAGGTGATAACGCTCGTATATAGTGCTTGGGTGACTCCTACGACTAACCCTAATGATAACGTAGGAAACTAAGAGGCCATTATGTCATCCACTTATGACAGCAGCTTTGAGCTGCGCTTACGTCAAGCATTGGATTTAAAGCAACAGGCGATAAAGGCCAAGCAAGCCAATGATTATTTGCAGGCATACGCGTTGATGACGGGGGCTCATGATTTGGTTGTTGATTGCCCTAAACAGCACGCACTGATGCACGATGAGTTACGCCATATTAATTGGAGAATCGGAAATTACGGCGAATTAATGGGGGACTGCTTTTTAGCGATTTTTAAGCCGTTAGGTATTTTTGAAGTGTTGGCGTATGTCCTGAAGCGTCAAATAATTAGCGATGAGCGTTGTCGTCGATAACGGTTAGAGCAACAGAGAAATAGGAAAAAGGTCAATGAGTAGTAAAACATTTAATCAAATTCTGAAAGGTATTAGCAAGAAAGGCGAGCATTATGAAGCTCAGATCCCCACCTCTTGGATGCAAGGCCGAGCATCTTTTGGGGGCTTGGTAGCAGCGCTAGGTGTTGAGGCGATGCAACAAACTTTGAAAGAAACTTTGCCATTGAGATCGCTGCAAGTATTGTTCGCTGGACCCATTGGAGAGGAGTCTATTCGTATTGAAACAACCAAATTACGACAAGGAAAAAATGTTACTTCAATGCGTGCAGATTTAATTCAGGGAGGGAATGTAGGTTGTTCAGTGATGGCTTGTTTTGGGGCATCAAGAGCATCGGAGTTGTCGCTTGCGGCGAAACCAATGCCTATAGTCGCTGATCCAGAATCTCTTAAACCGTTTCAGCATGTAGAAGGGAAAACACCAGCATTTACGCAGCATTTTGATATGCGCTGGGCTGAAGGTGATAGTCCGTTTACTGGGTGTAAAGAACGTATACATGGTATTTGGACGTGTTTTCATGAAACAGGCCCTGCATCTGTAGCGCACCTAATAGCACTAGCGGATATTCCTCCACCTATAGGGTTGTCGATGCTAACAACACCTATAGCAGGGAGTTCGTTAACGTGGTCATTGGAGTTCTTAGGGGATGAGTGGAAGGCGAACGCTGATGATTGGTGGTATGTGAGAACAGAGTTGGCGCAGAGCTCTCAGGGGTATGGGCAGCAAACTTACAGTATCTGGACTCCTGATGGAAAACCAGTCGCTTTGGGACGCCAGGTGATGACTGTTTTCGGGTGACGTTTTGGTGTTTTAGTGAATAAGCGTAACATTTGATGGCCTTGGTGGTAGAGGAGTTGTGTTGTTTCCATCCTCTAGATATTCGAACAACGCTTTGATATCAATTGGCTTAGGAAGGTGTTTTACATTTAGTAAATATTCTTCATCACTGAGAGTATTTTGTTCATATCCGCTAGACAGTATTATTTTTTTATCGTACCCCGATACTCTTAAGCGTTTGATAACTTCAATACCGTTTAACGGCGACATTGAGTAGTCTGTTAAGACTGCAATTGTTGAATGAGCATTAGAATTAATAAATTCTAATGCTTTTGAAGCGTTGGAGAAGGTAATGACATTCTCAACAACGTCAGATAAAACACTTTCAAGAAAATACAGAATGCTGGAGTCGTCATCGATGAGTACTATGCTTCCTGGTATGCGGGTCGGAGGAATAAATGGTTGATTGTATGGGCGAGGTGAGCTGAGTGTATTTTTAATGCTATAGGAACTTATGGGTATTTCTAAGGTAAATAAGGAACCTTCATTTTTACTGGACTTTAATTTTGTTGTACCACCCATTTCAGCCATCAAACATCTTACAATATACATACCTAGGCCATGCCCTGAGTTTTGAGATGTTGTTTCTTGCTCAAAGGGTAGGAATAGATCGTTACTTTGGTGATCCTCCATTCCAATGCCATTGTCCTTGATCTTGAGTTGCAATGTGTTTTTGGTTTTGTTGCTACTCTCCAAAACGGAGCATGATACGGAGATACAGCTTGCTTGAGCATATTTTATAGCATTATGTATAAGGTTTTCGATGATCTGAGAAATTCGCTCACTATCACTAATGATAGTGAGTTGGGCATCACACTGAATATCTATTTCGATATTTTGCTGTTTACATTCAGATTTATGAAGAGAAAAAGCATCCTCTATAACTGAGTGAATGTAAAAATGAGTGTTTTGGATGGAGAATTTACCTTCCAGTATTGCACCAATGGAAAGTAAATCATTAAATCTTCGGTTCAGCTTTCCGATTTGTTTTTGTTGTTGCTCAAAAAGTCCCAATTTTTGCTTTTCTGTTTTACTGGGTGAAACTTCATTGATACCAATAATGCTACTTAGTGGGTTTTTTATTTCATGAATGGCGCTAGAAAAGTAACGAGCCTGTTGAACAATTTTTTCATCAATAATTTCCTTTTTGGCTTTGTCGGTAACATCTATAACATACCCATATATCTGGGTGATACCATTTTGGTTGATTCTCCTAAGCGTGATAAATGAGTATTTTTCATTTGGCGTGATTGTGTATTGTTGTTTAAATGAATCTAGTGAACCATTCTGAAATAAATTGATCTTTTTATTGGTTGTTGATGGGTCTTCAGATGGAAGGGTTCTTAAAACAGAGAATATATTTTCTTTGATAAGGTTAGCGTGAGATATCCCTAACATATCGATGAACATTTTATTCGCATGAAGCATGCTTCCATTATCTTTGGCTAACGCAATGCCATCAATAGCGTTGGAAAACAGGGCTTCATGGCTTTGTTCTGACTTTTGAAGCTTTTCTGCGGTTGACATGGAATCAAGCTTGGTACCAAGGGTGTCTGCGATAGATTTGAGCGTTGACTTTAAATTTTGGGAGTTATCGATGCATTCTTTTTGGTATATGAGGAAACCATAATTTGAATTGTTTGATGATACAGGGAGGCGTATGTTTTTTGACCAGGGGGTGTTTTCTGAAATTCCTTCTTCAATAGTTAGAGAGCTGTTATGAGTTGACGAATTTAACCAAATCCCGGTTTGATTAACTAGCGAATTTGTTTTAGATAAAATGTTTTTGACGAGATCTTCTTTATTAGATTCACTGCTGTTGATGTGCTGTATGCAGTCAATAAGTACATCATTTTCAATTGCTGTTGGTTGTGATGTGTAGGATTTGAAATATACATTTGAGATAGCAAATATCTTTTTTCTTATTCTTGCTTCTACAAGCTTTGCTCCCCAGTTTTTACTTATACTTAAGGATTTTTCTAGGATTGAAAGGTTCTTGGATTCAGGTGATAGATCAAAGGCCAGCTCATAAGTTATTAAAGCATCCATAGGGTGACCCTTGATTTGTGCTGAAATGGCTGCATCCATGAGTTTTGCTAAAGAGGATGTATTTTTTCTAAGAAGTACGGATTGAATAGCCTCTAGGATCGATTTCTTATGATCGATGTTTACACTCTTTTGTGTGCATATACTATTAAAAAGACTTATTGATCGCTGAATATAGATGATTGATTTTGTATGGCTGTAGCTTCCCTCAAAGGTTAGTTTGGCACGGATTATTGCGCTGATAAATATATGCAGGTATTCACCGTAGGTTCCCCCTACGTGTTCCTTATATTTCCCCGCTTTTCTAGCGGAAAATAGCGCTTTATCATAATTTCCACATAGGTATGCTTTAACTGTCGCATAGTGATATGCAATAAATACCGATGCTTTATCATTTTGGTATATTGATTCGTTTATATCCGTGTTGATATTGAAATGAGGCCCTTGAAAATCACTTGTACTGTACTCATCAGTAAGGCTTAAAGAAAATTCTTTTATTATTAATAACCATCGATCCGCATTTTGTTGGGTTATGTTTCCAAGTTTTGATACGTAGTGATTTATGCGAAGATTAACGTCTTCTAATGGCTCATGAGAATCTAATGCGTGAAACCCTGCTACATGTGCGGAATAAGCCGCCATCTCGTAGGCACCTACTTCAATGTTTTTCTCAAAGTCTCTATCCAACTGTTTTACATTTTCACTTAATGGTGTTGTGTGGTAACCAATAAATGCGTCAAAAATAAATCGGGATCTAGCGCTGTACATGTAATTTTTCTGCTCAGTGTAGAGGGGCTCCCAATTACGAGAAATCTTTCTTCCTAAAGAAAGTTTTCGAAAGTATCCGGTAACAATGCTACTACAGAAAATTTGTACTGCGTATGCACTTTCTGGAGCTAAACCGCTTGATAATGTAATGTCGATTATTTCACAGCAAGATATTGCAAAAAGATTGCGATTGTTACCGTAGGTTGAATGTGCAACTTTTAATAGGAGTCTTATAATACTTTTTGTTTGTGATGAGTTGCATGGAGTTAACTGTGAAATATCATTTTTTGTTTTTTTGGATAATTTATAACGTATTTTTAGAACTTTAAGGGCTGTTTTGTGCTGTGTTGGGTGTCTGTCTAGTGTATGTCCAAGCTCTTTAATCCCTTCAATTGCCAATGATATGGCATCGTTTTCTCTGTTCTTGGAAATGTATCCATCTACGGCATTTTCGATGCAGATTGTTTTTTCCTCCAAACTGTCTGCATGCGTTAAAAGGTAGGATGTACAATGCTCCATCAAATCCAAGTCATTGTTAAGGTATGCAGTTCGCTGACAGTAGAGGTTTAACCTGATACGTGCATTATATCGGTCTTCCCAAAAATCATTTTTAAATTTTCTGATTGCAAATTTGGTGTAGGCATACATAAGACCAAATTCATTTTGTTCGTCGGCTTTCTCCACAGCAATCAAAATTGTATCAATTATGCAATGCGGCGTTAGATCTCCAGAAAAAAAACCGTCAGTTGCAATTAGATGGTCGGCTATTTCATGCCATTCAATGCTGGGATTTCTATTTTCTTTTTTGTGATAAAGATAGCAAGCAATTCTCTCGTGGACAGCGCTGATCTTGAACTTTCCACCAATATTTGCACATTTTTTTCTGATATTATCATTGGTGAAATAAAGGGTGTCGTCTTTGTCTGATATTAGCGATACAAATATCAGTTTCTCTATGATGTTATTTATTACGTTTTGATGCCTAGGAAATAGATCTTGTGCATCGCAACGCTGAATTGAATTTCCGTAAATAGAAAGGGTTGATATGATGTCTATTTCAACGCCATTTAAGGGAGCAAGACGTTCGTTAAGTAATTCATCATATTCAATTGTGTTAGATGGAGTTAGATGGTTCGTAGTTCTTAGGTAATGAAAACACTCATTGATTAAGGTAGGTATACCTGCTGAACGATTGCAAATCCAATCGATAGATTCCTCTAGAATTGAGAAATCATATTTAAGCATGAGGCGTTGAATATATTGATTTGTAGCATCTGCAGATAAACGTGAAATATGTATAGCTTGGTATTTTTTAGGTAGGTTATCAAAATTCAGTTTTTTTGATGTCTGAACGCGATTTTCACAAGTTGCGAGTATTTTTACTTTGTTAATATTCGAATTGCTAAGGATGTCTTGTATTAAAATGTTTAACGTGGCATCAATGTGATCAATATCATCGATGACGATTAGTATACGAGACGCACCATGTATTGAGTATAACCTCAATAATTCAATGCATGCTTTTCTGGTGAGGGCTGCTTTTTCGAGAGGGCGTATGTCAGCGGGGTAGGTATCTATCAGGGTATGGAAATCATTATCACCGGAGTTAAGGACTGTGAAGTCAACTTCATTTTCGTGTAGAAGCTTTCTCCATTTGAAGCCCTGGTTTTTCTCTTCCTTAGTGATTATTTGAGCGAGTTGGTTGGCAAGTTGGTTACTGTCAACGGCTTGAGGGCGTAAGCGGTCAAGTTTTATTTGGATTGTATGTAGGTCTGAACGAATAATGTGACTATGGGATTGAAGAAGGGCTGATTTGCCAGTGCCACGCGCCCCAGAAATAACTGAAATTTTAGTTTTATTAGCAGGGTCAAGAAATTGATCAATCTCGCCTAATTCATTCTCCCTTTCGAAAAGAAAGGTTTTTTTAAGAATATCGCTTTCCATTACAATTTTCTCTTTTATTATAACCCCTCTATGTTGGTATAGTTATAGGGAGGGGGTGGTTGTGAATTGATCTATAAACATATAATAAACCAATTGAGGTGTTAGTGTATACTCGTTGGTTTGGTATATATTTGAAGGTGAATCACTGGACTTTCTGTATTTTTTTTATGATAAAAGGGGCTCGTTGAGTGTTCTATCGATTAATAGTGTTGTCGTTAATGGTTATTACTATGAATTTATCTACATCATTTGCTTATGGAAATGAATGGAATCTTGCTAAAGATAAGAAAGGTATACGCGCTTACACGCGGTCTGTCTCAGATTCAAATCACTTACAATTCAAAAGTGAGGGGGTCGTTAATGCAAGTATTGAGAATATAGTTCATCTTATGCGAGATATAGATGTTATGGATAAGTGGCTTCATACCTGTTATGAACCGATTATTGCTGATGAAGTGAATGCTTTTACTCGGCTAATACATATGAAAAATGAGACACCGTTCATAGTCAAAGACAGGGACCTTGTTTTAATACAAAGGATGATTAAAGTATCGGATGATATGGTGATTATTGAGTTAGTGGGAAAACCTGATTCTATAACGAAAAACAATAATTATGTGAGAATACCTGGGTTTCAAGGTGCGTGGCGCTTTATCAGGATTGACGAGCATAAAACGAATGTCGAATATTATGGGCATATCGACCCTGGGGGCGCGATCCCCTCTTTTATAACAAATGCTATATTAATTGACACTCCTTATGAGTCTATAAGAAAGCTTCGAGATCAAAATTATTCTCAATACGATGGGGGGCTTGAATTTCTTACGACGATTGAGTCGGCTGAACTGGAAGAGACCAAAGCTCTTGCTTTGAAATAATTAGGTGTTTTTATGATCGATTGTACGAGGAAAGAAGTTCGCCTTGACCTGTTGGAGGCCCACGTATCTCAGTTTAGTCAAAAGTTACTTGAATGCCGTACCGTGAATGAAGTTTTTTTTCAAATGCAGGCCATGTGTTTTGCAGAAGTCTTTCAGGAGGCAATGTCAGAAGCAAGTATAAGTGGAGGTGCTTCTAAACAAGCTATATGGGATACCGTTAGAGCTGCGTTCTCACAATGTAGTGATAAATGGGGCTCGTTGCGACATTCGCTGAATAAACCTTATGGATATGCTGGTGATTTTGAGATTTTGGAATATTTATATGATCAAAATACCCATCACTTAACACACCCTGAATATGCCTGCTTTGATGAATATGTTTATCAACTGAATTTAATATGTGCTGTTCGCCAACGAAAGGACATAATTGCGTTGTTGTTGAGGTCATGTCATCAACAGGGATTGCGTTCGTTTTGCAGCATAGGGTCGGGAGGGGCGCGAGAAGTATTCGATGAAAAAGATAATTTGGCTGGTTCTGAGATTTTATTGATTGATTTGGATGATAGGTCTTTTGAATTTGCTAAATCTAGATTGGCTGATTCAGATATTGAAATTTCAACTGCCCAGTTAGATGCACGAAAATTGAGTTTTGAGCGTGAATTTGATGTGATATATAGCTTTGGGTTATTTGATTACTTAAAAGACAAAGCAGTGGATCGGATTCTTACGGCGGCGAAAGGGAGTCTTTCTCCAGGGGGGTATTTGATTTATTCAATCAAAGATACGAATCACTATCATCCTTGGCTTTATGATGTTTTTTGCGATTGGCGTTTCATTAGCCGTGAAACTGTAGCAGCAGATGACGTTGCTACACGCAATGGTTTGAAGGTCGTTCAATGTATACCCACTGAAAACGGAGCTGCTCGGGTGTATGTTTGTCAGGTAGCGTAGATTAACCTATTTGTTAATAAGATAACCATCAATGCTAATGTTCGACAATTCAGCATTGGTGGGGAGTAGAAATTGACAAGTCATAGTGAAAAAATAATGTGTTGTCCGCTGTGTCAATCTGACGTAATAAGACCGTATTTTGAAGATAAAAAAAGGCATTATGTGCAATGTGAATGCTGTGACTTGGTGTTTGTCCCAAAAAAGTATTGGTTAAACTCTAGCGAAGAAAAGGCGGAGTATGACCTTCATGAAAATGACGAGAATGACTTGGGTTACCGTCAATTTTTATCTCGACTAAGCGTACCGCTATTGGAACGACTACACTTGTCGTTGACTGGAGATTGCAAGGGGTTAGATTTTGGTTGTGGCCCTGGTCCAACCTTATCATTAATGTTGGAAGAGAAGGGGGTAACAATGGCGTTATACGACCCCTTTTATTTCAATGATAAGGCTGTACTTGATAGAACCTATGATTTTATTTGTGCCACTGAAGTTGTAGAACATTTAAGTAACCCTATAAAAGAGTTTGTTAAGCTTTTTTCAATGCTTAAACCTGGTGGTTGGCTGGGACTGATGACAAAGATGGTTAAAGATCAGCAAGCTTTTAGTCGGTGGCATTATATTCACGACCAAACACATATTTGTTTTTATAGTCGTGCCACGTTTGTATATATTGCCGAGAAGGTCGGGGCTAATGTTACCTTTGTTGCAAATGACGTGATTTTATTGCAAAAGGGTTAACCCGAAAAATTAAGTGTAAGCGTGTGAGTTATATTTTCATAAACTCATTTCTTGAGAGTCGAGATGGAGTTCGAGGGTATAACCTTCTTTGAGCACGAAAGCGTTAACTATTTAATAAACGCTAGTAGATTTCTCTACTAGCGTTCTTCTGGCCTATTTTGACGTTGGTTAGTCAGCGATTGAAATACTGTGTACTGTATTCTCAGAAACAATAAGAAGCATATTGTCGCCGCCATAACTTAATTTTCCGCCTTCCGAATATTCCCAGTCGTGTTCATGTAAATATAGATCAATAGCGTAAGTGGTAGTGCTAGAGCTTACAAATGCGTGTGTTGCAGTGACAACAATGTTGGAGTTGAGTGTGTCGCTTTCCGGCACCCACTGCCAAACCTTATTTCCCGTCAATTCGCTAAATACAAATAAACTACCGCTAGAAATTGCATACACATACCCGTTACCTACGGCGGGTTGCTTGAATGATTGGCCAATTTCGTTAGTGTTCCAATTGGCTTTTTGTAATGTAATGTCAAAACTGCTTAATTGAGCGCCACTGCTGATGATGTTGTTTCGAGAACCAACAACCAGTGTTTGTGCAGTGAGTGAGGACTCTATCGTAAATAACACGTCTCCAGTAATTAACGAATAGGCAGAGAGGCCGTTATCGGATGCTACAAAAGCAGCATCAGCGGTAACCGCTGGTTCCCAATAATCACCCCAAGGTGCGCTAGCAGACCAGTCTACTGTGCCGGTGAGGGCATTGAACCCTTGCATACCTCCATAGTAGCCCCCGTTCACAAACGCTGAGCCATCCACAATTGTGGGTTGTGAGTAATTAGGCCATTGAGAGCCGTGCTCGCCGATGAAAACAGAGTCACCGGTGTCTGGAGTAAAGGCACGTAAAGCAGTATTTTCGTGTCCGCCAGAATGTACATAAATCAAACCGTTACCCGCGCTTGGACCGCTGACTGAGTGAACACCAGGAGAGCTACCTGTAATAGGGTAATTCCATAATTCAGTGCCGTCAGTTGCATCCAGTGCTTTTAGGTATTGGTCACCAAAACGACTTTTTGAGGAGATGAAAATACGTTGATCAATGTTGATTGCAGTATTGAGATTTCCTGTTGATGTGTAGGACCATGCATAGTTGAATTCGGTGCTATCCAATTCAACGGGAACATAGCCGTTATGTTTGGCGTTGCCTTGTTGCATTTTCCAGGCTAAGACTGGAACGCTTAGAAAGTCATTGATGTCAGTACCTGCAAACAATTCAATCCGATTAATGAATCCATCAGAATCAAAATCCAATATTGCATCGGTATTGTCATTTGGGTCTAGGCCGTGAGTTAATTCCATGTCATCACCCACATTATCGCCATCGGTGTCGATAGCCAAGGGGTTGGTGTAATGGATCAGCAATTCGTCAGAGTCCGACAAACCATCGCCATCGGTGTCTGCATTTAGTGGGCTGGTTCCGTGCTGGTTAACTTCCACACCGTCGGTTATGCCATCTGCGTCGGTATCTGGCTCTTCTGGATTGGTGTTGTTGATGTACTCCTGAAGCGCAGTTAATCCATCGTTATCGGTATCGGACTCTGGCGCCAGGTTACCGCCGTAGCGTTGTTCCCAAAACCAAGGGATTCCATCGTTATCACTGTCTCCAACAAGGTCGATCGCGGTGAGTTTTTGGGTGCCAGAAATATAAAGCGTGCCTTGGTTAACGGCAAGCTGGCCTCGTTCTGAGTAGCTCCACACGGATTTATGTGTGCTGATGTCAATGGCATGGGTATCGTTGTTTTTACCAACAAACAGGAGATTGTCCATGATAACTATGGTGCCGGATACTCCGCCAGACTCTGCACTCCACACCCATAGTAAATTCCCGGTTTTTTCATCACGAGCTTCCAGTTTTGAGCTGTTGATACTATAGATAACACCATCGGCAATAGAGGGTTGTTCGGTAAAGTTCTGGTCGAGCTGCCAGCCGATAACACCATTGGCTAGATCAAAACTAATAAGTCGACCTGATTGTATTGCCACTACATTTTCATTACTGCCGATAACGGGGGCAGTGTTCATGCTCCAGCCATTCCAATCGAAATCAGGATCTTCTATGGTAATGGCAGCTTCGCCAGTTGATCTATCTACAGCGATAAGGTGTGGATTATAGCTTCCTGTGTAGGTTATTACGTACTTGTCATTAACCGCAGGTGTGAAATCGTCGTATTGATTGTCGTCAAAGAACCAGTTTTGTTCACCGCTGGTGGCATTGAATGCGTAGATCCCCCCGTAATAACCACCTGCGACAAATACACTGTCTCCGTCTACGGTGGGCGCGTAGTAGTTAGACCACTGATTGCCGTAGGATGATTGGAAAATATATTCGCCTTTATCCGCGGTATACGCCCAAACAAACGAGTTGCTGTGTCCACCGGTTTGCATATAGACCTTACCATTGGCAAGTGCGGGTGGGTTGGTTGAATCTCTGCTGGAAAAGTCCTTGGACCAGACGATGTTGCCATTGAGAGTATCAAGTGAATACAGTTGTTTTGAGCTGCTCAGATAAACACGGTCTATGTCAGCAGCTACGGAAGTGTTGTTTTGGAGGTCTTTAGACCAACGTAACGTAAAATTTTCTGGCTCGACTGATTTAGCAACATAACCGGTATGTTCTCGGTTACCTTGGTAGGTGCCCCATTCGGTAGGCCATTCGTTTGCCTGTTTGCAAGCAGTCAGTGCGAAGGTACAACCAATTAGCATTAGGCTTTTTTTGGTTGTTGAAGATAGCGTATCCGTAAGCATATTTACTCTCCCTGATATTTTTTTTAATTATGCGTGCTGCCAAATTGCATCAATGCGCTCGGCGGAGTACAGACTAAGTGAAACCAGCGTACATTTCAAATACATTGTGCGGGGACAATGTGCTGCGAAGTGCTAGGAGGCTTAGGCTGATAGTCTGCAAAAGTCTGAATTTCCATCATTTAAATTACTATAATCAGCGGTCAAAATGAGAGGTATTACAGTGAAGTTATTCGGTTTTTTGAATCAACGTTTTCAACTCTAGAATCTGTTGATGAAGGTCTTCAATCGTGATTTTCCCTTCAAGTATTTCTCTTTCTTCACGCTCTTTCCATAACACCAACAATAATACCGATTACCATGTTTAAAAAAGCGAAGGTTGTCAAAAAGATAAAACTTAAGAAATATAACCAGCTAAGAGGGTAAACTTCCATTGTTTCATACATTACGATATACTTATCAGATATGAATTTGTTGACAGAGTCACGCGATTAAATGAAATATACTATGAATGTAGTGTAATTCTAAGTCTAAGTTATACTCCGAAAAGTGTCAACGTTGACAAAAACCACTGTCGGCTAAAATGCATCAGTGATTCTGATCGTTGCCTCAATGGTTGTCTGAAATATTGAAAGTTAATCATCTTTTCGAAGTCAGTCTAGCATTTTTGGTTGAAGTTTAAAAATCTGATATGGAAAGAGATACGCGATAAAGCACCACTTGTCGTTTTACTTCATAGACATGTCGCTGTGTTTGGGCCGCGTGTCTACGCGGATAAAGCGTCTTTCACCGAATGCTCCTATTGGGCAGTTTGCCCTAAAAAACTCAGTTTCGATATGATACGTCAGCCGGTTGGATTCACGTAGTCAGATACTAGTCCGGACCTAAAAGTCTGTTTTTCCCATATGGGACGCTCAAAAAAATTTACTGACAGACTCATTTTTTCCTAAAATAGACAGATTTAGCTGCCCATTGACTGCTACCTTAAATATGCTGAGGCGATTCAAAAGTGAGGTGCTGTCGTTCAATGGTCCTGTGTTTATATAGGCTGTTTGCACTGAAAAATTGAGAGGCATCTGAGGCTACGTTAAAATTCTGTTTGAATAGTCTTTATATATTCCTTATTTTGTAACGATCACTTTGTATGGTATATGCCCTGTAATGGACGGCTACCCCCCTATTTCCAAATAAGCATAAAATTTTTATTATTGTTTACCGTATTCTGCGAAATTCATGCCTGATCATTGGGTACTAACCCAACAAAGAAGGGATATCATGAAAAATATGGCAAATATCCAGCCCCAGATCTTTACTCAAACTCGTAGTGCAGTAGTGCTTGCAGATGCAGAGAATATTGACCTATCTCTAAAGGGCTCAGGTGACTATCAGCTAGCGCGAGATTTTGGCAGCAACCCACAGCATTGGCTACGCAGTTTAGAGAAGAAATTTAATCTTAATATTATTATACGTAAGTGTTATTTGAACCCAAAATCATTTGGTCATAACCGAGAGTCATTCTTACAAGCAGGTTTTGAAACGATCGATTGTCCATCGCTCACCAATCAGGGTAAGAATGCAGCCGATATACAAATGGTGCTCGATAGCGTCGATATGTTAAATCACCCGGTTAATATTGATACCTTTATTATCTTAAGCGGGGATGCAGATTTTACCCCGCTATTACGGCGCTTTCGCGCTTATAATAGAGAAACTATTATTGTTACCGCTGGATACGCAAGCCGAATTTATAAATCAAATGCGAGCCATGTGTTGGATGCGTCAATTTTTGCATTGGAAGAGGCAAAAACTACGGTAACCGAAGAAGATAAGGCAGCAGAGGAGCATGATTTTAAAGTTGTTTGTGACTTCATTGCAGATATAGTGGAAAACGCAGCAGAACCAATTTCTCTTGCTAAGCTTGCTGGCTTTGAATATGTGCAGGAATTTGGAAAAAAAACGAACTGGAATGCACACGGGTCATTCAAAAATCTCATAAAAAGTATAGATTTTGAAGGGCTGGAATTCATTTATTATAAAGGTGCAGATAGCCTGGTTCATAAAACTCATTTATCCGATGTTTTGGCAGAAGATGTCGATAATCGTATTGAGGCACAGGAGGTGATTGTGAAAAAAATCGTAGAAATTGTCAACATGTCACCGGACTACGTCCCTCTTGCCAATATTGGGTCGCAACCTGATATCTGTCAATTTGGTAAAGCAACAAATTGGCAGGGATATGGCAAATTGTCGGCTTTTATCGAGAGCCTTACTTTCACGGATTTAGTCTACTCCCCGGTTAATGAAGGCTGTTTGTATAACCCTTTACGCCACAAAACCCCGGAACTATTCATAGCGACCCCTGCATTAGTTGATGCCGACTTAAAACAACAATTTGATGAATACTATCCTCAGCTGGCACCACTGGCGAGGCGATTGCATCTTGAAAATACAATGCCATATTTGTTACCCACACACTATCGGTTCATCTTACTGAGCATTGCAGATTACGTGAATGATAACGGATTCCATTCCTATGTCATTAATAGCGAAATCAAAGAGCGGTGTGAAGATGCAGGGGTGCCAGCATCATGGGATGATGTAACCAATATCATCCGGATATTGTTAAGAATGGGTCACAAATTTGGTCAGGATTATCCAGAAGACCTGCACAAACTTGCAATACTATTACACCAGTATGCAGTGGGTATCAGCAAAACGAATAGCCGACCACTAAATGATAAGGAAGCAGAGGAGCTGAAAGAGTTGTTTGGTTGTGACTACTAAGCGCTAAGAAGCAAGCGCAAAGGCGTATCGTCATGTTGATTTTGAAGAGTCAATATGACGGTATATTGGGTTATATGGTATTTTAGTACCATCATTTAATTCCGTTTATGCCATGCGCCTTGCACAAAGGTTGTGATTAATGAAAGCGTCTGACGTCAACTTACTGTGAGTAGAAAGTATTATTCCGTCATACAGTGTTTGAGAACCCTTGGATGCGACGGAACCCCTTTGTGTATAAGTGTGAAAAACGCTGAAAATTTTTCGATTTAAGTGGGTTTTTCGTTTTTTAGCCTTGCCTGATACCAATCCAAATACTGATTTGAAAGCAATAGCTCTTTTCTAAGCTCACCGGAATTGGCGAAGGCACTTCCTCGGCAGACTTCAATTTCGTAGCATCGGTCTTTCATCAGCTTTATTGTTCTTTCACCTGTTAGCCCTAGTTGGACAATTTGTTTTATTCGGGAGGGAACTTTGTCGGTGTATTCGTCCGCATTCTCCATGCATTCTGTGTCGCCAATAAGCAAAAGGCTTTGAAAGCATAGGAGCCTTAATTCATCAATAGAAACAGAGATACTCAGTTCAGGGTTGTCGCAGGAGAGTATGAATATTTTTTCTTCCGGTGAACTTTGGTCGCTTCTTGTGACGGAGAAATTTGGCATAATGAATCCCTTGACCCCATTTATGGAATATATTTTTCTAGTATTATCATAATAGGCTAACAGTATTTGTTGGCATTTATAATTAGATGTATTTCTATAATGATAAGATGTTATTCCCATAAATAATATTATTTATGGGTGGATTCGATGAAATTTATTACATTTTATTTATGTGTAACGCATACCCTGTAATGGTGTTTTCTGATTATGCGTTACACATGAAAATAGATTGAAATATTGCCATACCTTAATAAAATATCGTGCTATATTTCAAAAAGTAAGCCAACATAAGAAGTGTCTGTAATGGAAAAGCCTATATTTATACCGCTCCGTGTTAAATCGATTCTGTCTCGGGAGTTGGGGTATAAAGAGACGCTTGATCAGCTAAAGTTTCGGTGTGAATGGTTGTATAGAGAGAAATGTTATGTCAAGGCATCTGGCAAATATGGAGGGGACGAAAAACAGGAATGGCGCGATACATGTGATTTTATAAAGTGGTTTGAATGGTGCGAAGAGAATGGCGGCGACTCAGAGAGACCTTGATGACCATGTGTTATTTTGATGTTAAATAAAATCGTGATATCTGATGTTGGAGATGAAATGAATACCGTAAGAATGATGATTGCTATCTGCGTTGCTTCAGTATGGGTTTCGGTATTGTTGATGGGATGCAATAGCAGCAGTGATAGCGCTGAGAATGATGATCCTGTTGTGGAGGAAGCGTGCGAAACTACCAGTATGACTGAATGCGTTGTTGACGAAGAAAGCAACAGTGAAGAAAACAGCGACAATGATAACAATGTTCTTTCACGTCATTACACGATTCCTGTTACATTTTTACTCTCGGAAATCGGTGTTCCTGAAAACAGGATTCCATCTGGGGAAGAAATGGTTTCAGTGCGCGCATTTGGCGCCATCCCTAATGATGATATTGATGACACAGGTGCTATTTTAGAGGCTATTAACAGTGCAGGTGATGATGTTGCTGTTCAATTTGAACGCGGTGATTATCTGCTTTCCAAGCTGCTCAAAATTGAACGGAAAGTATTTTTGCGAGGTGTGCCCGGTGGTGGTACGCGTTTTTTTATTACTTCGTCTACCGATCCGGTTACCGTCGTTACCTATTCAAAAAAATCGGATTGGGTGGATCTAGAGGTCAACGTAGCAATGGGTAGCAATCAATTGGTACTTGATCGAGATTCGGCAGCACTGAATGATTTGATAGGGTACGAGTATATTGAGGTGGAGCAAGATGCCGGATACATAGGAGATTCTCCTCCCTCAACATTTGCTATTGAAAGAAGTTCATTTTGGCAGCAGTTCGATGAAGGGACGATGGCGCGGATAACAAGTGTTGATGAAAATACGATTACATTGGAGGCGGCTCTGTCGTTTAATTTCAATGCCACAACAACTCGCGTTAGAGGTTTTGATCTTATTGAATACGCGGTGTTCAAAAACATCACTTTTTTTCGAAGCGTTGATACGGTGGATCCGCGTGGTGATACTTTGCATATTATTAATACAAGGCATGTTGTTGTGGAAAACTCATCATTTCACAATGTGGCTGGCTCACACTTGACCTTGCGCGGTGTTTATCAGTGCACAGTGAATCATAATGGTTTTTATAATGCGTTTAATTACGAGCCAGGAAGAGCGTATGGTGTAGAATTAACTCGCCATACCACAGGTTGTTTGGTTGAAGATAATGTTGTGTCCGGATATCGCCATGCTTTTTTGACACATTTGGGGGCCAATAATAGCGCGTTTTTAAATAACTACTCTGAAAAAAACAGTGATGAAGATGGTGGCGTTATTGCTGGTTTGTCAGGGCACGGGTACAATTCAGCGAGGATTTTATTTGAAGGAAATATTACTGACCAGGCTCAACTGGACGCTGTTGGTCAGCGTCAGAAAGACATTGATGTTGAAGATGCCAACGGTATGAGAGCAGGAAATGTAAAAGCCAATGGGCAGGACTTTGTTTTCTTCCGTAACTGTATTGAATCTACAGATGGTATTACCGTCTTAGGTGGCGTTGATGTCCGTACCTTTATCCTGAACAATGCGCTTGTTAGCGATGAAGTTGCATCCCTTGGAGCAGCAGGTGGAACTCCTTCGTTGCTTACTCAAACGGTTACCCATGGTAATCTTCGAGCGGCTACCGATGACATTCAGTATGCAGATTCAGAGAGCGAAACATCATTCCCTGCGTCGTACATTTATTCGCGTGCGCCGACGTATTATGATGGTACAGCGTGGCCTTCCACTGGTGGTGACTTAGGCATAAATTGCAGCAATCCTGCCAGGGAGCGACATATTGATGCAGGTAATGCTCTCTGAATTAATGCGACCGTTTCGGTTCCGTCGCATCCAAGGGTTCTCCGACACCGTATGACAGAATCGAAATTTGGTGGTGGTAATGAAGCTTTCTGAAAAGTCGAAAGGATATACGTACTAACAAATGTTACCTCATGCATTAGGTTTTTCAGTTTTTTTAGAAACATTTGGCCAAACTCCTAAAATTCATGCCTGAGTAGTGAGTGCTACACGTTATTCACACCCCAGTTAAGGAGTATGAGCAATGCAACCCATGAAAAATTCACTGTTAACACAAGCACCAAACTACAATGCAAAAACCTTTAATGACATAAATGTTATGTTTGCTCAGCTCCAATACCAGATAAAAGAGCCGTCAGATCATCCAATAGATGACTTCGGTATGGGTTATACTGCAATACTTTCAGTGTTAAAAAAGAGCTGGCGAAAGCAAACGGAATGTTTGCTTATCGCTTTTCCAGCAGAGCTTACTGACTATATCCAACAGCAAGAACCCCGTTGGATACAGATTTGGACGCGGACGATACTTTTAACTTGATTGAGAAAAGCACCGATTGTCTGTGCCTGTTTACCTTGGGCTTGGATTTTCGCTATTTGAATGGTGCTTTGGCGGGGCTCCTGAGTTTTATGTCAGGCTTAAATTCATGGTCATATTTTAGAGGTCTGTATTACTGTTACGAACTGGATTGCTTGTGGTGTGATCTATTGAAAATACTCGGCGGGTTGGGAAAATTCGATAGGCGGTTGATGCCCCCAATGATGCAATACGCTGATTTTTATTCATCCTGGGAGGATGACACATTATGTGTCGTTCAATTGTTGAAGGAAACAGGTCACTGGATAGCAATCAAACCGAATCTTTCAAAAGACGATGTTCAGGATATTGTCAATGCATCCCCTGAGAGTATCTGAGAGTATCTGAGAGTATAAAATTTCTTGATGAGGAACAATATTCAGAGCAGCTATGCGACAGCTTTGTTTTGCGCCACCCCAGATACTTGCGTGACTTGCCAGACAAATATCGTACTATGGCTCGTTGTAAGGTTTCTGTTGAGGGAGACGGGTGCCTTGGTGCCTTGGTGCCGTGCCGATATCGCTACGGACGGCTGAAATTGTTTTTGACGACGATGCGCGCAACATAGAATATATACCTCACAGACTGGTTACTTCAGGCATGAGCCTGTAGGTAATTAATACAAACCCATGGTTTTTCAAATATCTCCCAAAAGAACTACAAACAGAGAAATTAGTCCGCAGGGTATTGGCGACCTCGTGTTCAGAGTTAGCCAGGGAAGTAGTTTTAAAAGAGCATCCTCACCTGAAAGATACTGAGGTTGAAGTCATAGAGGTATAAAGGGATATCCGCGTGCGTGATAGGCGGTTTTAGCATGATTACGCACGTATACTCTGCCCGTTATCCCACAGGATAATGCCCTAAAATTAGGCGTGGTTATTGCGATTGTTGGCGTTTTTTATCGCAGAGCCGATTTTAATAAGGAGCCGAGCTTTTAGCGAATACGGGAGAAAGAAATGAAATGGTTTATTGTGTCCATAGTGGCTGTCGTCATGTTGTCCGGTTGCTCAAAAAAAATCGACATAGTCAGATATAGCTGCCCAATAAAAACGGATGTTAACCCAGAAATCACACATGCAATAATCCATCAAATTCGCGCTGAATCCAACCGCTACACGTTAAGGTCTTGTGGATACGCTCTCTATGATTGTCATGAAATGTGAAGATATATAAAGGCCGGGTTATTCCCGCATGGGATGCATAAGACCAATCAGACCACGGTCCAGAACCTAGCTTTAACTTACCCTAAAATAACTAAAATCTTCTTTTTTTAATTTTTTGTCAAATAATCCCAAAATCCATGCCTGATACCTTGTTAAACCCAGCAAGGAGAATGACATGGAAATAAACCAGCACAATCTAATCCCTGAACGTTTTCATCCAAACACCATAGGTATTCTTGGCGGCAAAGGCGCCATGGGTGAGATGCTTGCTGACATGCTTTGTAATCAGGGTTATCGCGTTCATGTGACTGGCGTAGACGCAGCAAAAGGCATTGTCGATAAAAATTTACATACACTCAATACCAAACTCATTCATGATTCCGATGTAATCATCCTGGCTACCCCTATTGATGTATTAATGCAGGGGATACCGCGGCTGTGCGGTAAACAGAAAATCACAGGTTTAAGAAATAAACTGTTTGTGGATATAGCATCGACCAAAACCGGCGTGATGAGCAGCCTGGAATCATTAACAGGGGCTGCTGTGATAGGCAGCCACCCCATGTTCGGCCCAACAGTACCAACACTCAAAGGCCAAAACGTAGCCTTATGTCCCTTATGGCGAAAACATCGCGTGTATGACGGGCGCACAGGAAAGTGTTTGCAATGGTTAAAAACCGTGTGGGAAAAAGAAGACGCCAATGTATGGGTTATGTCCCCGGCACAGCATGACAGTGTGACATCGATAACCCAGGTGGCAACGTTATTAAGTGTGTTTTTACAAGCGTCAGTGGCATCAAAAATTGACCGGACCTTGGTTAACAAATTGCACACACCCAATTCGCGAGTATTGCAGGAACGTGCCAATCATATGTTCAGGCCAGATGCCGCTAATCACAATGTCTATGCACAACTATTGAATTCCCACCCTCATAGTATTGCGGTTATCACAGAGATGAAACGTATGCTGATTGAGATTGAAAGTCAGCTATCGGCTTCCAATGGGGTGCATCATTTGCACCATCAGTTTTCTAGGTTATCGCAACAGCTAGGTTAGATCGTAGCCCCTAGTTTTCATGCCTGATCTATGCATATCAATAATAGAAAGGTGTTTGTAATGCAAAAACTCAATGAGTCTCCGCTTAAATCAGTCGCCCAGCCGCTCGCTGATTTTGCCATATTCTCGATAGAACAACTGACCGCCGTGATGAATGAGAAGCATCTTACCACATGGCTTGAATCTATCCGTATAGAAAATGAGATAATCAAACGTTATATCCGCTATCTGGAACCCTATTACCTACAATACAACCAAAAACAACTGCGTTTTTCTAGCATGAGTGCTGGGAATAGTTTTGGGTTGAACGCAGCATCAACCAACACACTCACCGCAACGCCGATTGATGTAGAGCTGTTACCCTCATCAGTGGATTTACTGGATGAAATGTTGCCACCCAAAAATCAGGGCAACAGACCAACGTGCGTTGCCAATGCGATGGGCTCTGCCGCAGAGCAATGGTTTTCACTGCAGGAAGAACTCTCCCCAGAGGCGATTTATTACTATGCCAAAAAAATTGACGGTGATGACGCGCCGGGAACCAGTTTATACTCTGCTTGTAAAGCGGTAGAAAATTACGGGATACCACTGGCCCGTCTAGCGCCCTATCAGCCATTGCCCAGTGAACAGCCTCCCAATGGCACCCCACCCAACACATTGGCAGAACAAGATGCCTTGATGCGCAAAGTAGACGCAAGTTGGGTGAGCTATAACACAGAAGGATTCGTCAATACCGCCAAAGCATTCTTGTCAGGGTATTTTAATGGTATGCCACGAACCATGATTATTGGTCTCGCCATTTATCCTTCCTTTGAAAATCACTACACAGAAAGAACAGGCGATGTCAGTTTGCCCTTGCCCTATGAACTGGAATCAGGCCCAGCCGATTACCACGCCATGTTAATTGTTGGCATGCGTGACAACGCAGGCTACCCAGGCGGAGGCTATGCTCTGGTATTAAATTCATGGGGCGAATTGTTTGCCGACAGATCAGAGGTTGCCCCAGGCATTGCGCGTATTCCCTATGCCTACCTTGAGCAGCATGGGCAAGCCACCGCCGCCTTATTATTACCCTCGGAAAAAACGCTATTCGGCGCAGAGTATAGCGTGGCAGAAAGAGAGAGAGAAAAAGAAGGAGAAAAAATAGTCTTAGGGAAAAATCAAACCGGGCTACCCCTTATCTGGTCACCGGCTCCGTATGCGAACAAACATATGGTCATTACCGGCGAGTCTGGTATGGGTAAAAGCACCTGGGTGAAACACTGGATCGGTTTGATGCACAATACCGCCAACGCCACGCCTCAAGTACATATTATTGATGCCCATGGTGAATATGCTGAATTGTCACGCCAGTTATCCTGTTGTGTGGTTGATGTTACAGAGAAAGGGCTACCCTTTTCACTAGTAGACACCGCACACAAAAGTGCAAGCGCCCACGATATTGCGGTCAAACACTTGCTAGAAGATATGTGTTGGGCGGGTGGCAACACGTTGGGAGTTATACAAACCGCAGAGCTGGAGGGCATGTTGAATGGGCTACTATCACAACCTGACAACAGTAATCAGTGTGTTAAACGTGCAATACTCAATGCCGCCGACAAACGTATCGCCAAACACCTTGCAAGCTTGAGTTTATTGTTACGCGCTGACGAGCCGGTGGATCTGGATAATGTCGATGTCATCGTCCATAACCTGTCAGACTTTGCTGAGCTGCCGGATGTGGCCGCCATGTATAGCGTGATGCTATTACGTTATTTAAAGACCCGCCAAAAACACCACAGTGGTAGGGAAACGTATCTGGTGCTGGAGGAGGTCCCTCAGTTATTTCGTCATAAAGGCGGTGGTGATATAGAGCGGTTGTTTACCGAATGCCGAAAAGTGAACTTGGCAGGTGTATTTGTCGCGCAGCAAATAAAAAGCGTACCGGTATCCGTTATGGAAAATGCTGCCCATCATATGGCCTTGCAAAAAGATGACAAAGGTCGGCACTGTGTACAATGGTTACAGCGTGAATCGGGTGAAGTGCAACAACTGTATTACGACCCTGTGGTGTTTGAAAAGACAAAACCCATAAGGGAAGTACAGAGGCGTCAAACTACAACAAGTGCCACAACAAGAACGGCAACAGATGAGAAGTGCAGAAAAGATAACAAAGAAACCGTGTTGTTAGCAGCGGAACCGGTAATGGATGTATCGGAAAGCCCTAGAGAGGTACGCAGCATGCCTCACGCCTGTCTTCTTGATGCCTCACCATCGTTATGGAAGGAATACGGAATTGGGGTGTTGGCCAGTGTGACAGTAGGGGCCGCCGCTGCGTTATTTATGCATTTGGTGATATAAATATGCACTTGGGGATTTGACTTGGCTGAGATTGCCATGAAACTATAGACGCAATAAATCTCCCTACTAGGGAGAGGATTAGTCAACAAGCCTGGAGCCGTTACTTTTTCTCATGAGCATGATCATAAAAAGGATGAAAATAATGAAACATTATGCCGTCGCACTGCTCGGTGTATTGATGTTATCTACTCATATAACTTCAGGTCATGCGAATGCCCCGATAGCGACTGAAATACGTATAGCCACCATTATTGCGAATGGAAATTATGATCATACCGTTTGGCCGGACCTAGATAATCCAATTAATGATGGAGAAGCGCTGGAAAAGAAATTAATGGACATGGGCTTTACCGTCATTTTATTAACAGACCTATCCTTGAAAGAGATGATTAAAGCCATAGATGATCATGTTGCGCGAGCCAAAACAGCTGATTTAGCGCTCTTCTTCTATGCTGGCCACGGCACGAACGCGCCTTCTAAGGCCGGGGATGAAAACCTGGACTACCTGATACCTCAGGATGCTGCGACTGACCATGAAGTTGATTTGTCGCTCCAGGCACTTCCGCTGGCGAAGCTGACGCGGAGGTTGTATGCAGAAGTGAATGAAACGGCCAACATCATCATGATTGATGCCTGTAGAGACAATAACCTAACCCGAGGTAGAGGTAACAAAATCGGCATGTTGAACAACGCCTTAGCCGATGGCATGTTAATTGTTTATGCCGCAAAGACAGGCCAAAAGGCCGCGGATTCCATACTGAGACCCGGGGGGGATCAGAAATCAAAACATAGCCCCTTTATGTTGGCTTTGTTGGAATACATCGACAGCCCGATGTCATTTGGGAATATTTTGTATAAGGTCAATGATAGGGTGAAAACCTTAACCGGCGGGCATCAAACGCCTATTCGACAAGACGCATTGGATAGAGTTTTGTGCTTGAATGCACAGTGTCCAGAGTTATATAGCGAAGGAGTGATTGAAGGCTTGGAGGCCAAAATAGCGGAATTGGAAGCGAGTAAGACGATTCTGAGTCACGAAAAAATACCTGATACTAGCGCCAAAAAAGACAAATTATCAGAATATTTGGTAGCGCGGACGCTCAAGCTGTCAAGTGATGATATTTCAAATTTAAAACCTTCCGTTAAAAATAAGTTCCTTCGTTTGGAACGTCAATTTGAGGAGCATCTTATGCATGACCGCCTGACCAAAGGCGGGGAAGGGTATGCATTAAAAACTTTGGAGAAAATGGAAAGCCTTGGCGTTGGCGTCATTAATTTGGATGATAAAAGAAAGTCACTTGCAGAGCGATATTATAACTGGGTATACAAGCAATACATGCTAGAAGGCTTTTCTGAATCAGTGAGTGGCCATATCAATAAAGGCTTATCCATTTATCCACTGTTAGAATTTACAAATTTGAAAAAGAATATGCTTGAGAGAAAAGAATACTATAGGAAAAGATTGCAGACAGAATATGCAGAAGGAAGGCGGATAGGTGATGATGGGGCGTTTTCTGGTTTTCCAGGTGAGGGCGTACCTCAGATAATTCAGTCTTATATAAAACGGTATGTTGATTGGGTAGTGAAGTCAAAAACAGTTAGATTTAGAATAAACGTCCATACAGGTAGCGTTGGTTCCAGAGAATATAATTTGGGACTAGGTGAACGCCGGGGTAAGAATGTTGCTAAATTATTGCAGCAGTATGGTATTGGTAAAAACAGAATTGAAGTTGTCTCATATGGTGAAGAAAGCCCAGTCAAAACTGGAAAGGGAAATTCCAGTGATTTTGAAAATGATCGAGTTGAAATTGTTATGTTGGACGCAGTTACATTTCGCAAAATTAAGCCCTTTGCTGACAATTTTGGGGTTAAGTTGGTCACAATTCCTGCAGGTAGTTTTATGATGGGTAGTGATAATGGCAAACCTGATGAGCGACCGCAGCATCAGGTAACATTAGAAAGCTTTTATATGATGGAGTCAGAAGTAACTTGGGATCAATATCAACCGTGCATTGATGCGGGTGCGTGTCCAGACAACAGTAAAAAATATGGTGAACCTAGCTGGGGGAAAGGCAGTCGTCCGGTAATAGGTGTGAGCTGGATTGATGTAACTCAGCGATATATACCTTGGTTAAACAAACAAACCAGCGAAAAATATCGATTGCCAACAGAATCAGAGTGGGAATATGCGGCACGTGCGGGTTATTTGACTGCAGTCGATATGAAATATAGCTGGGGTTATGAGATTGGTAAGAATAAGGCAAATTGTAAGAGTTGTGGCAGCAACTGGGACAACAAAATGACTGCTCCTGTAAAAAGTTTCAAAGCAAACCCTTTTGGCCTTTATGATATGCACGGAAACGTGTGGGAGTGGGTTCAAGACTGTTATAGTATTTCTGAATCTTATAAGGGGGCACCTACTAATGGTCAAGCATTGACTCGAGATTGCGACAAAATATTTCGTGTAGTACGTGGTGGTGGCTGGAACAGTCATCCAGCCAGTTTGTGATCTGCAGGTCGCTATATGTATGCTGATTTTGATCCCCAAAGCAATCTAATAGGATTTCGCCTCGCTCACAATCGCTAGCTTGCTTTGCTATTTTTTCTTTGCCAATGCGCGTTATTCTCTTATCTGTAACACGTGCGTCAACAATAGTGATTCAGATAAAAACATTTTTCTCGTACTACAAAAAACGCCTAAATCAGGAGCACTAACATGAATGACGTAAAAAGATTACCTAACCTATTACTTGCATTATTACTCTCCACGCTCAGTGTGTTCTCTCACGCCGATGCAAGAAGCTCCTCCCGCATAGCAACGTTAGTAGCCAATGAAGAGTATGATTCAAAGCTCTTTCCCAGCCTTAAGTCTCCAATTCAGGATATCAATGCATTAGAAGAAAAACTCAAGCAGATGGGTTTTGACGTAACCAAATATGAAAATCTCAATGCAAAAAATTTAGTTAAAACCATCGATATGCATGTAGAAAAAGCTGAAAAAGCCAAAGTGGCGCTATGGTTTTATGCGGGGTATGGCATGATGGCAGCGGATATGATTGGCCGTGATCAATTAGACTATATGATACCGATAGACGCTAATATTCGACATGCAACGGATGCTGCATTAGAGGCTGTCCCAACCGAAAAGCTTACTCGTAAGTTGAAAGCACAGGCCTATAACACGGCGAATATCGTCATTCTGGATAGCTGTCGTAGCAACGATTTACCTACCGGTTCACGAGGTTCTTCTCAGACAGTGGCTAGCAATTCGCCTATGATGGGTGGCGTGTTCTTAGCGTACTCTTCATCAAAAGGTCAGTGTGGTGTTGATTCAATGCCAGGAAAAAATGAACAAGGTAGCCCCTATATGGCTGCATTACTAAACTACATTGATTATCCTGCTTCTATCTCTGATGTGTTTTCGCTGGTAACGCGACAGGTGGCAAAAGAAACCGGCGGTAACCAGCGCCCCGTATGGACGAATGGTTTGCACCACATTCTGTGTTTGAATCCACAATGTGGTATTTTACAACAGCTTAAACAAGAAAAATGGAACAATAATTACCAGGAATAATGTGATGGTGGCTTTTTTTGGCATGAAATCAAAAAATATCGGTCGGTTATGCGCATATCTGTACCTTTTGGGGCGAATCGTATTATGTGGCATGTTCTCGCTAATGCTTGTTGTTAGTGGTCATGCCAGTGTAAAACCCATTGCCACTTTGGTGGGCGTATCCATATATCAGGATAATAGCCGCTTTCCTGATTTACCGAATGTTATTCGTGATATAGAGGCCCTGGAGACCCAATTAATAAGTGATGGTTATGATGTTCAGGTGGTTTTGAACCCAACGCGAAAGCAATTAATTGACGCCATTGAAAACCACGTAGTACGAGCAGAACAAACGGATATCAATCTTTTCTGGTACGCAGGCCACGGAGTACAGGGTACTGATGATAGCGGTAAAGAAATCTTGGATTATATGGTGCCTAGCGATACACGCATAAAATACCGAGAAGAACTGTCAGACTACGGGGTCGCGTTGATCAGACTCACGAATAAGCTGGAGAGCCATACTAAGGATAAAGCCAATATCATTTTTATTGACGCGTGCCGAACCGGCGTTGATTTGCCCAGCAAACCCTGCAAAAACTGCCGTTCTGCAATAGGCAGCGCAACAGGGCTGGCGCTAAGTACCGGCAAGGTGTCCGGTATATTTATTGGATACTCCGCGGGAAAAGGTCGGTCTGCCCTTGATGGGGGAAAAGATAGTGTGAGTTATTTTGTTGAAGCATTTTTAAATCATATCAATAAGCCACTATCAATTAACGACATGTTTACCTCCATCATAAAACACGTGAAAACGAAAACAGGTGGAATACAGGAGCCGGTATTTGAATCAGGCTTTGATGAGCTTTTCTTTTTTAATGCAGTGGATTTGGAGTTAGAAGAGGAGTTATCGAATGAATTAGCACAAATAACAGCAGAGAAAAAGCAACTGGAAGCAGAAAAAGAGGTACTGAGGAAAGAAAAGGCGGCACTGAAAGCTGAAAATATGGCTCTTCATAAAATCACAACGGTCCAAGCGAAAAAAAAATCGAAGAGTGAATTTGCTGAAGAATTAGGGATTAAGATGGTCAGTATTCCATCGGGAAGTTTTTGGATGGGAAATTTTATGAAATATGCACACGCGGATGAGACACCACCACATAAGGTAACGTTAAATGGCTTTAAAATGATGGAAGCAGAGGTGACGTGGGATCAATATCAACCCTGTGTTGTTGCGGGGTTTTGTCAAGAGATTAGTGTCACGAATTACGTTAAAAAGTGGGGTAAGGGCAGTCGCCCCGTCTTTCCGATAAACTGGAGTGATGTTGCTGAGTATATACGTTGGTTAAACAAAGAAACGGGACAGACGTTTCGTTTACCTACAGAAGCTGAGTGGGAGTATGCTGCCCGCGCTGGCAGCAGGTATTTGTACAGTTGGGGATTCGACATCGGAGAGAATAGGGCTAATTGTTCTGGTTGTGGGAGCAAATGGGATGGTATAAAAACTGCCCCCGTAAAGAGTTTTGAGGCTAATTTATTTGGGTTGTTCGATATGCATGGTAACGTGTGGGAATGGGTACAAGATTGTTGGAATGAGCGCTATGAGGGTGCTCCTATTGATGGTCTATCGTGGGAAACAGGCGATTGTAGCAAGCGTATTGTACGCGGTGGAGATTTCGAAGCTGGGACTGCGGCGATGCGGTCTGCGAACCGTCACTGGAAGTCTGTGTCGAACCTTGTTAATTCTATCGGGTTTCGGCTAGTTCAAGAAAACTAGGGTTATTTTGCGATTCCATTTTTTCATTTATCCGTGTGTAGACAGTTTTGGTGTTCTGTCAGATTTATTGGATGGAACTTGGTTATTTCAATGAATTTGTGTTGTCGAGGATGAAAAGTTTTAGAGGTAGTAAATAGCATATGCCTGGTTGGTAAAAATGCAGCCAAAAATAAGAATTACTTTCTTATGTCAAATAAATACCCCATTCCCCCCATTTTCATGCCTGATGAATCTCTGACAACCATTGGAGAATCATCTTATGCTCGTATTTCGAATTATAGTACTCATGGTATTAGCTTTGAGCCTTATCCTCTATCAAACACATCTCAGTCTATGGCAGTTAGGTGCTTTTTTAGGCGTTCCTTTTTTGACAATATCGGGTGTACTCGCCATGTTTGGTTTATCAAGCATCGTCAAACTAAAACGCACGGGCGCAGAAATCTACCAACATGATTTAGCTATGTGCACTTCTTCGCTCGTGGAGTTAGGCCTCATCGGAACATTAAGCGGAGTGATGCTCGCCATAAAAAGGTTGGCATCCGCGCCAGATATTTCACCGGCCGCCTTCCAGGCATTGCTGCCAGAGGTTTTTTATCCTTTAGTCTTTGCGCTTATCAGTTCGCTGGTAGCCTATACGGTAAAGCGCGTTATTCTGCTGGCTGCGTATTTTATGGTGATCCGTCCACAGCATATGGAGGGCGCAGGTGATGAAGCAACATACCGTATTTAAGCAAGGGTTTTTGCTGGTGTTAATGGCTGCCTCTAGCGCGTTACATGCGGATGTTGCGGGTAAAATCAGTACCCAAAAAAACGACACTGAAAAACACACGGTTGGTTATTATTGGTCAAGTGACTTGAAGCCTGTTTACCCTGTTATCCTACCAAGGCGGCCAGGTGATCCCATTATTACGGGTAGAAGAAACGCAGCGAATCGTAATGCCCTGGAAGTATTACGCGCCAAGTTAACGTATATGAAACAGTGAAGGTGAGCCGGTATGTATAAGCAGGAAGACGATGACGGTAGTTTAATTCAAGCCGAGCTTGCGTGGGCATTAACCGCTACGTTTATTATCCTTTTTGTTATGATGGCGATTAAGCCGGATGTAACGGTTAGCAGCACACTGCCATCATCCCAAATAATGATGGCGGATGTTGAGCAAGGTACCAGCAAAAACCGGGAAGAGGTTGTGATTTTTTATAGGAAGGATTATTTTTCCGTGCAGGGCAAACGGTTAGATATTAACGCTATGTCTTTTGATGAAAGCCGGGCGTTAGCCGTGATGGTATCGCCTGATACTTCTGCGAAAGCACTGAATAATATCGTTTCAACCTTAAAAGGGCTGACTGCACCTGATAAATTGATTAGAGCAGGCACCTTGCCTGATAATTGGATAGAGCATTTAGCAACGTTATAGGGGGGGGTAATTGTGAGTCATAATCAAACGACGGTTTTGATACCGTTGGTGGAAGAACAAGGTAAACCTGCATTAATAAGAGAAGTAAATACTCACCGGCCTTTTTACAACAAAAAACATTCTGCGAATGTTGATGATGCTCAATATGTTGGGGTAAAGCCAGGGGATCCGGGCAGATCGAACACATTTAGGAGTCGATGTAGGCTTCCGGCGTTGGAGGCTGTAGACGCGCTCCAAGAGTTCTTTCAATGGCAAAGCTGTAGTGCCGGAGGTTTTCACTATAAACATTCGGGTTCGCACCACGAATACCTAATGGCCCATCTGTGTAATCCTGATTTTAGGCAGCTTGATCTAGACCACAATGAACTGTCTAGCTGTGGATTAGGGATGGCGCTCAGTCTATTGTTAGCAACCATTCACAAAACACCTAGGCATCACCACTTTATGGCTACGGGTTGCTTTCCAGTGGGTAAGGTGGCTGGAGATAGTATAGAAACAGTTGAGGATGTTGTCGAAAAGTTGGAGGGCCTGTTTAGTTGGCATGATGAGAAAGCGCAAGTTGGCCATGTCTATCATTTGTTTCTGCCGCTGAGCAATAAACCAGAAAATACAAAATCAGAAGAATACGAATGGCTGCTGAAGTTAAGAGCTAGACGTGTACATGTTTATTTTCCACAATCGGTTAGCGATCTATATAAAAATTATCTAAAGGATAACTTGTGTAAAACGCCTTATGGAAAAGAACACCATAGCCTGGAAAATGGTGATGGTGCTAACGTTGATTGTTGTCAGCAACGTATTGACATGAGCGTCGGAGATAAAGCAAATGCATTAAAAAGTGGTGTTGGTATTGGTGATACCATTCAGCGTACGTTATTTGAGTCGATATTTTTAAGAGGCGGCGCGGTAGTGTTAGCGTTAGGTCTTATGATAAGTCTTGCATTACAACTGTGGGCCTGGCATGTATGGAAAAGCGTAAGCATAACTTATCATAAAGATGAGCATCACTCGGCATTAATCACCTATTCGCAACCAGATGGCGCAGGGAAGGAATATCCTTCTCAGCCCATCAACAAAGTGATAGAAAACACTCTGACATTGTGTATTGATGACGGTGAATCTCTCTATGGTCGTTATCATGCCAGCGAACCGGTATATATGCGCGCTGTTGTTATTGACGCCAAGCCTTCGGTGATGGTGCGGGATTTATTTTATTATGAAGAAGGTACCGCTGGTTACAAGGAGTTATCAAAGGAGGAGCCTTCTCTGTATGAAATGGGGCGTCCCCTCACATTTAATTACATTCAAGATGAAAAACAGTATCCCGGGTATCAATACAGTGTGGTGCAGGCGAGTCGCGATCCGTTTGAATCTAGAGAAAGGGTAGAGGAACGCTTAACTGCGCATTTAAAATCGTTGCTAGCGGTGTCGAAAACGGAGGGCATTCAGCCAGAATCAGAGAGCTATACCCAGGCTGCCAATACAATTATTGATCAGCTCGAAACTCCCGGCGGGCTAGAATACTATTTTTCTTTTATTAACGTCCGTAGTGTGGGTCAGGGCGTGTTAACAACCCGCTTTTACTCACAAAAAGCTAAAGACAGTCTTGTTCAAAGCCCCTATTATGAACTGGAAAAACCCTGCCGTTTACCCAATATAAAAGGAATCGAATAATGAAGTGGTTGTTGAGTATTTTTGCTGTGTTATATCTGTGGGTACCTCCGGTCAGCGCGATGGAAAACAAGGTTAAGGAGCTACCTATTCATGGCTATTGCAGTCAGGGGTACCTTTTTCGTAGTCATGCTGGGATTCCTCTTCATGCGAGGATTGGAAAGGCGCATGAAAGTGCAGTGTGGCCTGACGATGCTGCTAAGAAAGAATATCCCTTTTGCCTATCACTTTATGACGCTAAAAAGGCTTATGTGAGAGGCAAGCTCAACACCGCATGGATAAAAGCGAATCAGGGCCTTGAATTTATCCATAATATTGAAGGTATAAGTGATTTGCAGCGTCAGAAAGCCATTGACGAGATGGCTCTGTTGAAAAGTTATGTGTTGTTGAGTCAACGCAACCCCCAAAAATCCGTTGATAACCTACCAGCGGTGAGAGAAGACATGCCTGATTCACTGCTTTTTGGTCGAGCGCATTTTTATTTGGCGCTAGGTGATTGTGGAAAAGCCAAAGCTATGTTTTCAGAGGCGCAAACGTTATATGGGCAACGTGAACAAGGACGCACGTATTTTCATTATTATCATCAGGAGATTCTTGACGGCTTGAATGATGACTGTTTTGTAGTCGATGGCGCTGATAAGTTGCTGGGGCTGCCGAGTTTTCTATCTCCGAACCCTATGATGGGTGCTACAGCGAGAGCATCGGTATCTAGAGTGCTTACGATTCACAACCGCAGGGTAAAGTTTGCGCTCGGCAAGTCTGAATTATGTGTGGAAGGAGAGGCGGATGTTGGGGAGAAATGTGTCTTCGAAACGGGGGCGTTAAAAGCCCAGGCCCGAGCGCATAATAAACAGTACCTAGAACAGTTCAGGTCCCACTTGTGTAGTGATAGCGTAAAGGGGCGTAGCGGTGAAAACGCTGTTTTTACTGTTTATGGTCATGCCGATCAGTCATGTCCGCAATCTGCAGCAACACGTTGGGAGTGTAAGGATCACAACCTGAAGCTGTCTCAACGTAGAGCTGATTATATGGCTACGCGACTTGGCAATATGCAGTGTGATATCCCCGAAGGTGTAAGCAATGGAATTAATATTGGCCAAAAAAGAACCATAAAGGCAGTGGGTGTGGGAGATACCCAGCCTTTACCCGGTAAAAATACCGGAAAAAAAGAGCCGGATAATCGCAGGGTAGAGTTAAGCCCCCCTAAGATAGAGCCGTTACTGACAGAATGCTCGTGGCAGCTTGAGATGGTTAAGCCAGTTAAAAAAACAAGCAGCATATGGGAGCCGGTCGTTGTGCCGAGCTACGGTGACGGTATATTGCATGCGGATGAGAAATCGCTTTATCGCCTCAATTATTTTGGAGATGATCGGTTTTCCCACTTTTATGCTTTTTCACTGGTTAATTCCCTGAAGGCAAAGGGTTCTGTTCGGTATCATGACTTAATTCATATCAATAACCGTGAGCGTAAACAGCCAAAATTTGATGCAACCCGCCCGGTACGCTTGCCCGCAGGAAATGATGTGTGGTTTCAGTTAGCGTCTTCAGAGGTGGCTGATGTTAAGCGAGAAGATATTCTCATTGTTAGCTCCAGGCATCCCATCACGCCATTGGCATTGGCCTCTTCACAAGCAAAAACAGGGGATGTGCTGGGCGAGGGCTATCGTAAAGTAAACGCGACGTTAGCTAACTTATTGGCACCTTATACCTTTAAGGTGTTGAGTAGGGGGACTTCGTCGAACAGTACGTCTATGCCGATGGTGTTTAGTTTACAGGAAGAAAGTGAGGTGTTGGTAAAATCCGAATCGCAAAAAAAACAGATAATGGCAGGCCTTCAAACGTATATCAATGAGGTGATAGAAACGCGTCCCGATAGCAGGGCTGAACAAGCCGTGACCACGGATGATTTCTCTGTGTGTCGGTTTAGGTTGCGTGTGTAATTGGTCGTTTGAATGGTATAGATTTTATTTCACTGGACTATAAGCCTACTACCATTGCGAACGGAATCTCCGTCATAATGGTAGTGGTGATTTTTATCGTGTTGTGATGCCTCGCTATTTTTTAATTAATTCTATCTTTTTTATCTGAATGCTTCTTTTTTGTCCCTCATTTGACGTTATTCATGCCTGGTAGGTAGGTATCAACATTAAGAGAGGGAATAACCATGAAGTCATATCAATGTAACTGCCAGGGTAAAGCAATGTTGTTAAACGTTGTATTTGCCCTTGTTGGTTTTTGTGCTGTTCTGTTTTTGATGAAGCACTTTACGACAGGGCCTAAGGGCATTTCAACAGTATCAATGGCAAGTGCAAACACGCCGCCAGTGTTATCAGAAGAACCTGAGCGTTCATCACCACAGAAATCGAACCCAGTTAAGGCTACCTCAAGGATGCTTTCCCAAAAAGCACCCCATATTACACACAATCATAGTGAAACGGATTCATTGGTATTTCACGAAGTAAACGCCAAGGTGGTAAAGAGCGCATCTGTTGCGGAGAGAGGCAAGGCGAACCCGGTAGAAGAGATGCCTGAATATATGGCTGCTGTTGACAATGTTGTTGCTGATCAGTCAGTCGAGAAGGCGGTGGGCCATGTCACTCAGCAAACATCGCCTAAGGCGCAAGTAGAGTCGTTATTGAAGTTGAATGATCAGTTATATCAAATTTGGTCCCAACAGGACTAAGGAGGTAATAGTGATGAAACATCTCATTTATATCTCATTGGTTATCCTTCTTGTGGTTAAAGTTTTTGGGTGTGAACAGGAAAATCCGCTGGATACCGCATTAAGGGCCGCTCAGTCAAAACAGCAATTGGAACGTCAGGCTGTTGATAACAAGACCACTGCTGCAGCGAAAAAATGGGCACAACAGGCGATATATTTACCAGACCCTCCGTTGGCGAGGAAACAGGCTACAGCACAGGGAGAGGCCAAAGCAGAAAGGGAAAAAAAACCAGAGATAGTACGCAGGAAAAAAGAAAACGAACCGAAAAGGCAGGCACCTGAGAGGCAACCTTCAAGAAAAGGAGGGGCACAAGGTGAAAGTGCGTTGACTGCGATTGCAAAAGGAGAGGGCCCAAGCATTAGTTTTGATTGGCCAGAAGATAACACGCAGCAACGTCTTGCTTGGGCTTTGCTAAAAAACAAAGGCGCGCAAGTTGTCGCGCTTGATCAGGATCTGAAAATAGTGCAGGCGGAGCATTCCGCAGACCTACATCATTACTCGCCGCTGGTAAGGTATCCATCACCTCAATTTATGGTGATAGGCCGAAATAAAGCTCGAATTTCCGGGTGGGTAGTCCCCATTGCGCTGGATAACGGCTGGATAAACGCACTGGAAGCGAAAGTAGGCAAGCAAGTTATGGCGCTATCACAATTTAAGTTGAGGCTGGTGGTTGATATAAAGCGTTCCCAGTTACATTTACTGCTGTATGAGCTTGAAGGAAGGCCGATGGAGGTGGAATTACCTTTTATTTGATGACTTTTTAGTTCTTTTTGAGGAATTTTACTTCGGATAGCCAAATTCATGCCTGCATAGTGGGTAACAAAACAAAAAAGAGGAAGTCGATATGAAATATAAACGTTCGCTATTAGGTTTGTGTGTATTACCCATAATGGCAGGCTGTGCCACAGTTGCAGAACCCATCCAGCCAACGCTAAATATGGCACCAACAGTCAGTGTCGCTGAGTGTACTAAAGAAGCACTGCTACGCCAAACCGTAAAGCCTAATGGCTCTGCGCTAGCCGAAAAATACCTGTCAGCGGTGTGCCTTGATGCCCTTGATAACAGGGACGAAATTTTATCGGTTAAGGCAATGCTGGCTATTTTGAATATCGAACAGGGCGATATTAAGGACGCCAAAAAGTGGCGTGACAGCATGGGCGGTGCATCGGTTGTTATTGATGGTGAAAATATCACCCATACCATTGACTATTTACTTTCGGGGAAAACGGAGAGTCTCCCCAGCAATACGGCATTCTCAAAATTCATCCAATCTATCAATTATTAAGGGGCACACGTCATGTCAAATTATAAGAAACCGTTGAAAGTGGCACTGTTGCTTGGAATGAGCATAGTGGCTACATCGCCCCTGTCTGTGTTGGCTCAGTCGGGTAAGCTGGTGTATACAAGTCCAGAGGCTATTAGCAGGGACTTCGAGAAAAAATCAGAGACAGCAGCAGGCCTAGTCATAGAAGATAAGTCTGCGTTAGCAGCCGCCGTTTCTAATGTAAAAGCAGCGAACGAGGCGCTGAAAGAGGCTGTGAGGAATGGTGTAGAGGAGACTGTGGTTCTTGGGCTTATAGCGGAAGTTGTGAGCGCCGATGGTGATCGTTTGGTGGCGGCCAGTCAGTTTGTGGAATCCTATCGGCAGTATCTGAAAGCGAGGGTTAATCATTACGATGGTTCATTGGACTCAATCGAGGAGATGAAAACCAAGTCGATTATTGTTGAAGATGATGCGTTTGCAGAATTGCAGGAGCTGCTTCAACAACAACCCACGGCTACGATTCTAATGACGGCATATAACGGGCTGTCTAGCGAAAATCAGTCATCAGTGTCCGGTTTGAAAAGCATGTTAGCAGCAAATGCGGAATCTCACGGTAACGTTAAAAGCATGTATGGCGAGCTGGCAAAGTTAGCGAAATTGGATCTCGCCCGTAGTGCGTCAGATCGCGTATTTGATCTGCGTGAAGCCGTAGAGGCGGTGATATTCGAAACCATGAGTAAATTGTCATTTGCCTCTAAGTTCCAGGCAACGATTAAGGAGCAAGCATCACGTTTACATATGCTCAACGATGAGTTGCTAAGTAAACTACCCGCTGAATCAGGGGGGCAAGGTGTTGTTGTGGATAGCAGCATCTTTATGTAAATCAAACGTCAAATAAAGGAGATATACCATGTATATGAATAAGAATACCGTATTAGTAGGAGTGGTCACGTTAATGCTTTCTTCGTTGGCTCATGCAGGTTTGCCGGTGTCAGCAGACAAAGGCTTTGTCAATGCCTACAAACGCCATGCTAAGCTCTTTGTTCAGGAGTTTGCTGAAAAGAGCCCTGAAGTGATGAATGCCTTTGCCGAGTTCTCTGCTCGTCAGCAGTTTATTCTTGAACAGGGTAAGCGTACCCGAAAAATGAATGACAGAGAGGCAATGTGTTATTTCCCCGCCGTTGTGAGCCTTAAATCTGAGGTTGCCACATCGAGGAGTGCTTACAGCAGTTGGATAAATACATGCGCTGGATTATCGTTAGGCCGGTTTAAGGGTGATGTGCGTGTCTACCGTTAAGTCTTACGGTTTGCTGGTGTTGTTGTTAAGCGGTATGTCAGCAACACAGGTAGACGCGTCGCCCTACGAGTATTATGAAATGGCCGCTATTGCGGCCAAGGAGAAAGGGCTTGAGGTTCCCCTGGTTTTGGCCATGATAAAGCAAGAAAGTGGGGCGAACTCGCAGGCGGTTTCTTCTAAAGGAGCGGTTGGGCTAATGCAAGTTATGGGTGCGACCGCAGGGGAGTTTGGAATAAAACGAGAGCAATTGTTTGATCCTGCAGTGAATATTTCCGTCGGCATCGATTATTTGCAGGTGATGATAAAGCGCTTTAATGGAAACCTTCTATTAGCTTTGGCAGCGTATAATTCGGGGCCAGGGAACGTTGATCGAGAGCGGAATGGCCGATGGTTGCCAGAAAATTACATTCGAATGCGGATAAGGGAGACGCGAGACTATGTGTTGAAGGTGTTTTTTTATAGGAACTTATTGCTGAGTTGTAAGGCAGCTATGAGTTTAAAACAGTGTTTGAAATCCAATAATATTTTGTGAGGTAGAATATGAGTTTAAGTGGAAAACAGAAGGTGGCCCAGCGAGCGTTGGCGAGCTTTTTGTTGGCATCAAAACATATAAACGAAGGTTTTTTTGATAGATTTGATAAATCGTCTGAAGATATTGAGCATGAGGCGGCGTGGGGTGGTTTTGTTATAAAAGTCTTTATAAATGCATTATATGATAACGATGCACGATTGGTAGAAAATGGCGTTAAAACAGAGTCGTTACCATCGTTAGAAAATATGCTTATAGGACGTAACAATAGGCTAGCTAAGGAGAATCCTGATCACTTGGCAGAGGAGGTCTCTTCCATCTGGATGAGATTTGTAGGCGCTGTGTCAGAGGAAAGTGCTGTTTTACATGCGGGAAAACGAACCTCTATTGCTAAGATGGCCGGTTTTTTGGGCGTTCCGGTCGATGATATGATCAGTTTTTTGGACGTATTTCAGGGGTTTACGTCAACTGATTTTAATGCACTGACCAACGGCGCTATTTTCTCTGATAACGCCGTTAATAACGGTGTTCTGGAATTAGACGTTAGCAAGAGTGTTTTTTACGGGTTTGGAGCTAAAGCGCTAGAAAAGGTATTTAGATATTGCTATGACGTTCTTACGTTATTGCCATCAACAAATAACGCAAATTTTAACTACCTATATGATCTTGTTATTGGTGACGGTACTAAGGAACATGATGGTCTTAGAATAAAAACCAGTGAATTGGAAAATTATAAGAAAGATAAATACAAATATGAAGCGTTTAGTAAAATTAGTCGTTGTCCAGGGCTCATAGATGACCCGCGTTTTAACTATATTTTAAATGATGTGTTGGATTATAAAGAATCGGAGGGGTTGAGTGAGAAAAAAAAGAAGGAGCGTATAAAATATAATGATTATTTTGATTGTGATGCGGTTACTAAAATAAAAAAAGATCCTGGGTTGATAGGGTATTCTGAGGTTGACTCTGTTCTCAACGATGTGAAGGCTTATAAGGAGGTGTCGGCGCTAACGGACCTAAAAAGAAGGAACCTTAAAAAGAGGGTAAAAAAAATTCAGACAATACTTGAAGGGTTGCCTAACTCTAATGCTGTTTATGATGGAGATATCCACTCGCATGGTGCGATGCAGGACGGGGTGCAGGAAGATGGACGACCTATGTTGGAGAGGTGCTTTCTTGTAGAAGAGTTTGTTGATCTTTTTTTAGGGTTTCTAGGGCATGAAGAATATGAAGATACCAATACGTTATTTGTATATTGCTATGTTTTATTTATTTTCCTTTTTGGTGATACTAAATATATAGATGATTTTGATGAGAAGCTTGATAAAAAAACACTTTCTGTATTGCATGGGTGCAACGTTAACGAGTTTCTTCATGCGTGGTGGAGGGATGTTTGTGAGGGTAGGGAAATATCCTATTATAATACGGGTATAAATTTGAAAGGTAAGAAGGTGGATTCCGCTAAAAAGGAATATATTCTTAAATATATTGATCCGTTATTTGAAAGCGTCTTCAGTTCCAGTTTTGGTGAGATTGATAAAATAAAAGTTAATGATGTTCTTTTTGAAAAAGCCAATGAAATATTTGTAGTCTATTTGAAGGCGATTTCGGAAGAATATCCTGATGAGCTTAAAAAATATTTAGAGGTGTAAATTATGAATGAATTAAGCAATGCAGAAGAAGTTGGTCGTTTGAGTTATGCAATAACAAGTTATTTGGATGATCGCTCAGAGATTGATGTTAAAAAATATTTGGATGGTTTTGTTGCGTCTAAACCACCAAAGTGGTCGCTGGCTGAGTGGTTGTATCGAATGAATAATAATCGGCTCAGTGAATCTGAGGTTGTTGATCTACTGGCGGACGATAATTTGAAAGCGTTGAGAGGATCTTCTTCTGCCTCAGTGGATATCGATTACCTGCGTTTGATGCAGGAGGATGGGGTGGAATCCTCACATGTTATTGTTTTTGCCAAGATATTGCCTGGCGATATTCTAAAAATTGAGTTGAAAGTTGACCCAGAAAAACGTCGCCTTAGTAATGGATTAATAGAGAAAATTGTACGCCTGCGCTGGAGTGAAGATGGGATGCACTACGTACGTTATGTTGAATTAGACTATAACGATTTCAATGAATTGACGGAAGGCTTCTTTCATATTTCTATATCAGGCAAAGATCACGCCATGAAAATATGTAAAGGCTTGTTCACTTCTGCAAACGTTAGGCTTCACTACTAATGTGAACTATAGCAAGCGATAGATCCTAACAAAATCAATTTCTTTTTAGACGATGTTAGACATATGTCGTGTTGCGCAGTGCTGGGGCGACGATATCTTGAAAAGCACCGCCTTCGTAAACCTGTTTTTAGATGGATGCCCAAAGTAGGCCCCTCGAGGAGTGAGCGCTTTCAACTAGATGGCTGCAGAAAATCTGAATCGGCATATTTTGAGTAAGAGTGATGAAGAGCCAAGTTCAACAAAATTGGGGTGCGTTTTTGGTATTGTTTATGCTGAGCGTATTCGGTGTTTATGTCCAGTTTTCCATGAGCTACCCTAATCAGGAGCAAGTATTAAAGTATTCAGTTCATTTGGCTATAGGTTGGTGTGTGCTTCTATTTAGCTTGAAAATCGGTGTCGACTGGTGGCTAAAGAATGCTACACCAATATTTTTATTAGTCTGTGTATGGTGGCTATAACGTTGCTTGGTGAGCGTGTGGATGACTCGCTAAATTACCTTGGCCCTCTTACATACTTGCCACTCACGGCGTTTAAACCTGCTGAAGTAGTAAAGTGCTCCTGGTGCTTTATATGGGTCTGGCATTATGTCGTTGTGTGATTGATGATGAAATACATCAAAATTATATTGTTTTAAATAACTGTAAAATAGCGATTAATTTTGTTTTTCCGGGATCTCTCTTGATTGTGTTTCTGTTGATTCAGCCGGACTTCTATATGGCGATCAGTTGCATTTTTGTCATTTTTATTCTGTTAATAGCTCAACCGATAACACGTAATAAGGGGTGTTTATTCTTTTGTGTTATATGGCTCTTGTTTATAGTTTGGCTTATTATTTTTCCCGATTATAGCGTTGATAAGTGGTTGTCAGTTTACTGGTACCCTGAAAGAGATCCCATCGGGGCAAGTTTTAACAACGTTAATGTGAAGCGGCTTATTGAAGAGGGTGGGCTTTGGGGGAAAGGCGCTGAATTTGCAGAGTTCCCTAAGCTATTTTACTCTGCAAATAACTATACCCTCGCATTTGTCGGTGAAGCATATGGTCGGTTTGTGATGCTTGGTTTACTACAGGTGTATTTTTCATTGTTTGCATTGTTACTAATGCGCTTATATAGATCTGATCAAAATGCGGGTGAAAAAATTCTGGGAGTTTCCCTCGGAATTCTACTGTTATCCAATCCGCTGCTTAATCTTTTGTTTTTCTTTCCTCGTGCACCGAAATTTGAAATGGCGCTGCCCCTGATTTCGGTAGATTCTGGACTGACAATCGCAACGTTTTTATGATGGCGCTTATTGTAAGCCTGAACAGTGACATGGCCTGTTCTGGTAATCGTCAAGTTGGTTCTACAAAATAATTCTGATTATTTTTGATTTTTTGTTCTCTTTATCATGATTCATGCCTGATATATGTGTGTATGTCGAACATGGTGAATAGTGATGAAAAAAGTTGCAAAGGATAGGTTTTTTCTGTTTGTCGGAAAAATAGTAGGTGGGGAGGAGTGCTAACGATGATACATACAGAACATCTTCAACCAGACTTGACTGCTAGTGTGATATCAGCGGAGAAAAAATGGCGAGAAGTTTTGACGAAAATGAATCCTGGTAGTTTAGAATTTCTTGATAGTGATGCTCCTAATGTACATATTGCTTCAATCTCAGCATATTGTAATCATATTTCTGATTATGATCCTGTCGCTAGGTCAATTAGCCTTTATAAGGCGCTTGGTGGAACTAACGAACGGCAAATATTGCATGAGTTGTGTCATCATTTAGAGCCATCGTTTGAGGTCGCATTGGATAGAGATGTTTGTATTGATAGAGACAGCACCAGCATTAATACCTTAGAACGAATGAGTCATTTAACGCCGACCTTTGTAACCGGAATTTGGATGTTTCGGGAATACCATTTTCCAGAAGCGCTTCCAGCACTAAAATTATTTCAGTTAGCCTGCCTGTCTAAAGCGAGAAAGTTATGTTCAGTCACTAATGCGTTAATGGAACATGCTCCGCTTAATGATTTGGAAGAAGCTGAGTTCTTACATGCAGTTTGGGATATGGTTAACTCGCAATTGGGGAGATGCCTAAATTGTGGGGGGCAGTTTTTTATGCGTAATAAAAGAGCAGTTTATTGTTCTGGTAAGTGCAGGATTGCACTTTATCGAAAAACAAAAAGGAAATAAAAAGAAAAATCCACTTGGATTTATATCCTTCACAGGCATAGGTGATAGAACGGTTTTGTCTCGTACTGATAAGCTGGAGTCTGAATACCCTATCGAATAGGGCGTTCTGTTTTCAGTGCAAAACGAGGATGCACGCTATCCATATTACCAGATAGTTGATGAGATTCTTGATATATCAGGCGGAAGTATTTTCTCATGTTTGAGGATCTATGGCACCGATATACAAAACAGTATCGTTCACCATAATTTGCCTTTGCTAGTTATTGATCGAGAAAAAATAAATGGTAATCTCGTTTTTGTAGACAACCTACTCACAATAGAAAGAGATTGTGGTGTGTTGGAGAATAATTGGGGTGGAGAAGTCATTGACCTAATTGAAAAAGCACTAGGGCTGGCTCGCAGCATAACCTATCGGGGAATCAGCCCCTCCGTTCGAAAGTCGACAAAGATTTATCGAAAGGGTGTGACCCTGGCAAAAAATCAATGATAGATATCGAAAAACGATTAACGCGGAAAATGGCATTGAGCCATGGAATATTGTTATATGCCATCAGGTGTAAATGGGATAATATTTTTCGCGCCTCCTAAGCTCTAGCTTTACATGTTGTCTACAGTTGCAGTAGACATCAGTTGCGATAATAGGCATAAATGGGGCATTCCATAAATGCTACTCGGTTTGGAGCGCCTCAGTTTTATTATGTGACATATTTGATTGGGTTTGTTGGGATTGAGAGTGAAATATCATGGCTTTTAGTTCTCTTATTTCATTTTGTAAGTCAGCTAAGCTTGGTTCTGGCCCATTTTTCTCAATTTTTGCCAATTCATGTTCTTGCTCCATCACAGAAACAACTATACCTATCACCATATTTAAAAAAGCGAATGCCGTAAAAAAAATAAAGGTCAAATAGAAAATCCAGCTGAAGGGATAAACTTCCATCGTTTCATATTGAATGTCAGTCCAGTCTTCAAAAGTCATTATCCTAAATAAGGTTAGCATCGAGATAGCGATGTTTCCCCACAAGTCTGCATTGATGGGAGCAAACAAAAAACTTCCTATCGCTGCATAGATGTAAAAAATAATAAACATTAGAAGTAAAACATACCCTAGCTGAGGTAGTGCTTTAAGTAGCGAGTTAATGAGAACCCTAAGCTCAGGTATTACAGAAACCATACGTAATACTCGAAAAATTCGAACTAATCGGGCTAATAACGCCATCTCTGAATCCTGAATAGGAATTAAACTAATAACCACCACCAGAGTATCGAAAACATTCCATCCATTTTTAAAGAAGTGCCGTTTGTTTTCGTCGGCAAGAAACCGAATAGATATTTCAATGAGAAAAAATACAGTTACGAATATATCCAGGTATTTAGTAAACAATACTATTTTGGGGTCTAGTTCATAGGTTTTTGCACCGATCTCAAGGGCCGAAATGATGATCACTGAAATAACTAAAAATTCAAAAATTCGGTTGTTCTTGAGAGAAACTAACTGGTTCATGAAATTCGTATACATAAGAGGCAATTATCGCTCGCATCGTAAATAAGGTTTACATAGATTGATGTCTTTGGTCTTCGTATTGATCTTTAATACTCGGAGAAGTTGCATTTTAGCAAAATATGCGTGTAAATCCTGCAGAAATCTTTTTGGAGGGTCTTGAGATAGAGAGACAATAATGGGTGTTGGCAGGGAACTAGTGTGGATTGGTAGTCAGCGGCTCCCATGGCTTAACTGACTATAGGCCGCTGGTTACGTGTGGTGTTAGCTTGGCGTCAATGTCTGAAACGGCCTTCATAAAAGAAGAGGTGATTTTAAAGACAGAATAGGGTTAGTGAATCTTACCCAAAAATCATTCAAGTTCTAGCTGATATCGCTTCACGGAGTATGCATCAATTATACTGGTGTGATTGCTTTTCGTTAAAAGATAACTCCTCGCAAATAAATCGGCCAAATATGTTAAGTGTGGCTTCGTAGGATCTCGCTAGAATAGAATCAGTATCTAATTGTATTTGGGGGATGGCATCATGCGCAGCAATACCATTGAAAGACAATTCGGTTGCTTTTTCATTAGGGGTGAACATACCTGGTTGAACGGTGTTTTCTGATGCTGAGAATGGCATGTAATCAAAGTCCACAACGTTTTCTTTCGGTATGTCTTTTGCTATCCGATGTGCATATTCGATAAGCGTTGGCTCAGCTGGAATATAGAGAAAACCTTCTTCGTGTGACTGGGAATCTACTCTCAATATACGTCCTAATACTTGCCGAAAATGTAGTTCCGTCTTGACGCGTGTTAAGTGACAGCAAACACGTAGCCGAGGAATATTTGTACCTTCGCTGATCATGCCGACCGAAATTATCCATTTTTTTTTCGAATGTTTATATTTTTTTATTATGGATAATGGTTCATCTTCCTGATAGGTGGCAATATCAGCTTTTTCATTAAAAGTACTTTCCAGTAAGTGATGGATTTGTCTGGCATGAGCTACTGATGTTGCTACCACTAACCCTCCTGCATTGGGGGTAATCTTTCTTAACTGATTCAGTTTCTTGTTTGCTTGACGAATCATGTAGGTCATTAAAGCTTCGCTTTCAACCAGGCCTTGATAGCTACATTCTGACTTTTCGAGTAGGTCTGCGAATGAATTGTAATAATTCCCTTCATTACCTTGTTTCAGAAAAATCTGATTATTATCGATTAACGTTATTCTAGGTTTACGACAAACCCTGTCGGTTATAGCCTGGTTCAACCCGTAGCTATAGTTGCAGTGTATGTGCTGGTCTTCACAATAGTTCGCTAGTGCAATGGGGATTTTGTCTGAGCGCCAGGGTGTACCGGTGAGGGCTAATGTGAAGGAAGCTTTTCCTTGGATTTCTGAAATTATACGTTCACCCCATGCATTTGCGTTATGTAAATCACCACCTGCACAGTGGTGGATTTCATCAAAAATAACAAAAACACGAAAATCCAATAGTAGCTTCCAAAATTCTTTGCTTAGAGTTAGCATCGCTTGATAAGTCAGTGAACAGCCACTAGAACCCAGTTTGCCATCAAGGCGTTTACCCGTTTGTGTTTCAAGCTCATCTTTAAAGTCATCGGCAACGATTAATGATGGAGATAGGCATATCACGAGATCAATTTGATTCTCATCAAACAACAGTTTTGCCAGTTGGGACGCTGTCATTGTCTTGCCTGCACCAGGTGTGGCAAGACACATAAAGTGTGTGTTGCCTGTGAGGTATTGTTGGTGGGCCAGATTTATGCACTCGGCTTGCCATTGACGTAACTTCATAAGCTAAGGGTCTAATAGTGTGAAATTAAGGATTCAAGTGCGCGAATGCGACCAATTGTTTTGGAGTACCGGTCTCGCGCTTGATTATATAGGCTTTGGATATAATCAAGCTCTAGCGGGACCTCATTACTGATAAGTTCGTATTCCTCTATTTCGCCAATAATGGAGCCAAGTTCTTGTTTTTGGTTTTTTAGCTTATCCCTTAAGCTTGCCTCAAAATTAGTCGATAAAGAGTTTTCTTCACCTTTGATCGATAGATGTGGTCTTCCGATAGTGACGCAATTACTGTTGAAATTGCTCGCCAAACGATATCTTGGAGTTGATGAGGAAGAGGTTGAAACTTCTTTTAGATAGCCTTTTGTTTCAAGTCTTTTTAGGTTTCTTAGTATGAATTGCCTTGCTGCTTGTTTTGTTAGACTCTGGCTGTTTGGGAGTCTGCGGTATGTATTAGTTAGCTCAGCAGCGGTAAAGGTTTCAATCTTCCCCGATGTTAGCAGTGCGAATAGTTCTGGTCGTAACCTGATATTTACCATTGTTTATTGAATCTGGCTGTCTATTAAGTGTTCGCTTTTTATGGGAAAAAGCATGCTTAGGATTCCTAAGTATACCAGTAGGCAATATACTTAGACAATCTAAGTACTTAAGGCCTCATAGATAATGAAAAATTGCCAAATTCAAGCCCCATCTCCAAACGCCTTTTCCAGGCCCGCACCAACAAAGGGATTAGTCAGCGAAAGCTGGGAATCCAGCTTGGTATGGAGCCTGGCTCAGCCAGCAGCCGAATGAATCATTATGAGAAAGGCCGGCATAGCCCGGACTACAAGACTCTTTGCAGGATCGCTGAAGAGCTTGGGGTGCCTGTGGCATTCTTCTTTTGTGAATCAGATATTACTGCGGATATAGTTTGTTTGCTTGACAAGCTCGGTGATGAGCAGAGGTGCGAGCTTCTTGATAAGCTACAGGGTATGGTGAACGAAAATCCTGAGTTGAGTAGTTAGATTTCAATGCAGAGCCTTTCCAGTTGTGCGTAATCGAGAGTTAACTTAATAATACTGACTTAAAAATATGTTAAGTGATTGGCTGCTCAGGGTTATATTTGCTACGAAAGCAGACCAATCATGTACTATTTAAGCCGCAGTCTTCGCAGAAGAAGTCTTTGGCAATTGAACCTCAATAAGCCCCCCTGTAATCGCAAAGTGTATCCACGTACTAAGGACAGGTTTCTCACTCGCAGCTTCAAGGGCGCACCGGTAAGTCGCTAGTTGACCAGAATAACCTAGTGCAGTGTCATTCCATTCAGAGCGCGCCTTGGGTGAACTTTTGTGGTCGATAATGACCCAGCCATCAGAGGTTTCGAGTAGTAAATCTATCCAGCCTTTTACCTCTTGGCCTTGTTCGTTAATGAATTGCATGGGGTATTCAACAAACATGTTCAGCGGTTGAAATTTGTCCTCAATAATGCGAATAAAGTTGCTGGTCATCTGCTCGACTTCAGCTGAATCAATCTTTTCAGCGACACCGTGATCGCTGAGAATTCTCTCGCTGCGCTTCAGATCCTGTTTACCATTTATAATACCGGTAGCGATAATGGCGTGTATGGCCTCACCGAGTAAGGTCATATCCGGAGCCCCATGTAGACCTATGCGATCACAGATAACGAGCGTCTCACCGAGACACGCTCCGTCTATAGGGGAGGCTGATGACGGTGAGGCGTAGCGAGGAAGCATCTCGTCGCGGTTTAATAATTCGTCTCTAGTTTGTGGCCAGCGAAGATCTTCCTGGATGGCATCAAAGTTTGGCTCGCTTTCTGACAGTATTTTTAATTGCGTAGACAGTGTTGTGCCGTCCGATAACTCAAGTCGTTCACCTGTAGGCAGTAATGCATCTATATCCACGCAGTCTATCCAGTGTCCAAAGGGGGCCGAAGCAGCTCCTTTTTGAGGGGTTACCAAAATCAACTTATCTCTGGCGCGCGTCAGAGACACATAAAGAAGCCGTTTACCTTCTTCTACTGATGCCTCAAGTGCGTGCTGACCTTCGGGACTCGCTTCGACTAAATCTTTGACCACAATCTCCCTAGACTGTGCGCCAAAAAAGCTGGGCCAATAACGCAGCGTTCGCCCCGATAACGGTGATGCCCAGTCAAAACTCGAATAATCACTATCTACATTCAATCCCCAGTTACGGGGTTTAACATTAGCGTAGAGATCGAGCGCGAAAACTACAGGCCATTCGAGGCCTTTTGATCGGTGATGCGTGAGCAGAGTAATTGCATTGCCACCAGGTTCGCTTAGCCAATCTTCCTCAGCGTTGGAAAGATTTTGTAGCCAGATGATTAGGCCCGGAACAGTGGCGGCGATACTTTGTGTTAGGCAATGATCCAAAAATTGTTGAGACAGGTTGAGTAAGGAGTCCAGATTTTTAAGTCGCAGTTTGGCTTCAAGAGGAGTTTTACACCAACCAACTAATGTTTCACGAACATTGGTTACGAGAAGTGCTTGTTCAAAGGCTTCGGTTGGCGTTAACAATAACAGTCGCTCACGCTCGCTGGCGAGTGCCTTCAGAGCATCAATTTCGGTTTCTCCCCATGCAGTCGCACGAGCGTCACCTTGTAAATATTGGACGCGGTCACTTATCCAGGTCTCGGGTAATTCACCTTGGGTTAGCGCGCGAATTTCGGCAGAAGCGAGCGTGTCTTGATTGCTGGCGAGTCGGCGTAGGCAAGCCATGGCAAGTGAAGCCTCGGGGGTTGCAAGTAGCCCTGGGCGGCGATAATTGATAGGAAGCCCACACAGAGTAAGCGCTTCGGCAATAGCGGGTAGATTAGCATTGCTACGACATAGGATGGCTATATCGCCACACGCTATTGGACGTATTTGTTTCGATTCTTTATCGATGACTTTCTCATCACCAGAGGTAATCAAAGTTTGAATGGCTGCCGCTAGCGCGCTGGCTTGCTTGGTTTTGTTGCTACCTTCGAGCTGCCAATGTTCAATGGCGGCAGATGAAAGCTCGGCGGGGCGGGCTGGTATTAGTTGAACCTGTTCGGCCGTAAGGCTGTTACCGAAGGCGGGAACAAAGACATTATTTATGTAATTGACCAGTTCAGGTCGTGATCGCCAAGAGTTTTCAAGAATATTAATAGGTGCCCCTTGATTCTTGAGGTGTTCAACAACCGTCAGCATAAGTTCAGGATCTGATCCGCGGAAACCATAAATAGATTGTTTTATATCCCCGACCCAAATAGCAATGTCGGCCAGCTCAGAGAGTTTCGCAAAAATCGCCAGCTGGATGGGAGAGGTGTCTTGGAATTCATCAACCATTAATAGCTGCAGTTCTTCACCGATAGCTTCAATGGCGATGGGGTTGTCGAGTATTTCCAGCAATCTTTGTTCTTGGTCGACAAAGTCGACAAGGCTACGCTTAGTTTTAATATCGCGGTATACGCCTAAGCTGTCTGCGGCAATGTTAAAAATATGGTTTGTGAATTCGGTAATGTCCTTGCGCAGATCCGGGTGTTTGGCAAAATCGGATGCAATGGTTTGTATCGGCTCTGCGAGTTTTGTACTTTTTTTGGTCGGTTTAGCTTTGCTTAGTTTGATCCAGTCGCCCCAGCTCATTCGCTTGGTGGTGAGTAGCGTTCGATATTGTGACAATTGTTCAAAGTATCTGATTGATCCTTGGGTGCTATCCAATTCTGAATCGAACTTATCTATTGCCGAACTGATAGCGTTCACAAGCTCACTTGTTAGATCACGTTTTGATACCGCAGGGAAGTAGTGCAGTAAAGAGTCGATGCTGCTTTGTGAAAAATCACGTAATGCTTCGGGAGAAATGTTATTGCTACGGGCTTTATCAACGATATTTTTTATCTCTGCCCGCCAGAGTGTTTTTTTCGTACGACTATCCTGAATCTGAAGGCGTGAAGATAGAGCGTTCATTTGGCGAATGCGGTTGGTATCTTGTTCAAGTGTTTCGTCGAGCGCTTGATTGAATAGATGAGTAGACTCAATCTCGTCTATAACAGTTTGTTCTGGTGGTAAGCCTGCTTCAAAAGAAAAACGTTCCACCAGCTGCCCACAAACACTGTTTACAGTGCCAATTTGTGCCTGGCCCATGGCATTTGCGGTTGTCGTTTTACCTGACTCAATCAGTTTTTGGCGAACGCGTTCTTGGAGTTCGCTGGCGGCCATTTTGGTAAAAGTCGTTGCGAGTATTCCCGCAGGTTGTACGTCGCCAGATGCGAGAAGTGCTTCCATTCGTTCGGTCAGAGTATAGGTCTTGCCGCTGCCCGCGCCGGCACTGATGAATTCAATGTTAGTTTTCATGCGTCCTGCTCCCATCCCGTCAATGTAGAATAATCGTTGTATATGTCGCTGTGCTCTGGAAGAGTTAATCCGTCATCGAGATTAGAGGCATCGGTTGCTTCAGTGCCACGCACGGTCACTTCGATAAGGCCGCTGTCCAGTTGCTGACGTCGCCACTTCCAGGTTTTTTCAATGTCTTGCCAATAGCTGGCGAGAGTGAGTTTGTCTTGATGACAAACAACTTCGGACTCTGGGAAAAAGTTTTCGTCATTGCTGAGAAGCTTCTGATCATTAACAAAAAAATAGGCTAACGCTGGATAACTTCCATTTGCCTGGAGTCGGAGGTGGGCATAGATCGCTAGCTGTAAGTAATCCCGCTTAACCCATTTGTCTTTTCTGCTTTTATATCCAGCCCACTTGATATCAATAACCGCTTCTTGGCCTTCGCTATTGGTGGCAAGAAGATCAATGCTGCCATTGAGATCACCCCCGATAAAGTTGCCATCCTGCTGTGCTTCCATGTGAACAGAAGCGACACCGGAAGCCTGCAATTGCTTGGTGAGTACTTCAAGCGCTGAGGTTGTCTGATCGATAAAGCGTTCCCGTTCGGATCGGTAGCCAGGCTGAAGTAATGTCGCGCCTTCTTCTGTTAATAGTTTTTCCAGATGTTTGTGACACCAATTGGCAATGGCACTGGTGTCAATAGAGGCGATATCAGGGAACTGAGTAAAGAACGCCTCGTACAGATTATGCGTCAGTAAGCCTTTTAGTCGAAACTCATCATGTACCTCAGCCAACGGGCCAACTCTAAGCTTAGCTTGATAGCTGAGTACCCACTGGTAGGGGCTGTTGATAAACATGTCGAGGCTAGAATAGGATTCGTTGTCGCGGCGTGGCAATTTAACATCTTTGAGCTGCCACCAGCGATTCTTTACGGGTAAGGGGAGTGGGGGCAGAACGGTTTTCGAACAAAATAGTTCAACGTCATTGAACGAGTAGCTCTCACCCATAATAAGAAAGTCATTGAGAGGCTGTTGTGGCAGATGCTCGACGTTAGCCATGATCAAATCCATGATCGGGTGGTGTTGTTCGGTCGTCTCGTGGTGAACCAAAATGAGCTGTTTAGTGGCGGCCAATATGGGGCGTAACCACGTAGAGGCTTGGTGCGCTAATTCAATCTCCTGTGACCAAAGCACTACACCGCTGGATTCCAATGCACGTCGTTCAGTGGGAAACCAAGGAGAACGGGGTCCGGTCATTGGAGCATCAAGCCCCCACCAAATGACAAGGTCTTTACTAGACAAAACGGTTGCTGGATTTTCTGATGCTTGAATAGGGTTGCCGCTTGTAGCTGCTTCTGGCCCTCGGTCTACCAATCCCATTCCGCTGCCACGTACGCGTTTAATCAGCATACGTAATGCTTCGCGTGTAATGGTGTTGTGATTGCCGTTTTCTAGCTCCCCTAGCGCATTGAGCAGTTCCATTGCCTGCCGATGAGCCAGTGCGTAAAGTTTTTGATCTAGATTCGGGGTATCGGGAGTTACTTGATTGTTCTTCCACAGCAACCAGTCGGCGACTAGCGTGGCGTGTTTGATGGCTGCGGTGACCGGCATGCCTGGGTCAGGGGTATATCTCGGCGTGTGTAGCCAGTTATCGATGGTTTCTAAAAGCTTGTCGGTACTTTTATTATTATCTTTCTCATTGCTTTCCCCATTAGATTCCCCGTTACGTTCCTCATTTTCGGCGCGTAACGCATCAATGTAGTTATTAATTGCGGTGTGCCACTTATCGCCACCAATACCTGGATATTTTGATACTACGCCGGCAAGGTTTGATTTTAGGCGGCGAGGCAAAGGGCCGACTGGGTGGGTTAAAAACTGCAGCAGCGCATTGGGATCCAGTGGTAGCCAGAGAATCTCGAATGCTAACGGCAAGATTTGAAAAATTGGGCGCCAGGGTGATTGGTTTGAAAACCCTGGTCGTGGCAGATGCTGTTGTTCAAAACTCGCATCCAGTGTCGCCCCGTTAAGTTCTGCCACTATGACAGATTTGGGTGATTGGCCGGTGTTGTTTTTATATTGAGTACATGACTGAGCTAAGCCGAAAGCAGACAATTGCGCTGAGGGAGCCGTCAAGTGGCTGATACTGCCATCATCCGATAGGGTCAATTTGGTGGTGTCAGTGTCATGGAGCAGAGCGCGTTGAAGTTTACCCAGATCAGTATCTATTGCGGCTGATGGCGTTAGCGGCTCGGGCGCCAAAAGCTCTACTTGGTGCTTGTCTCTCAGCAGGAACAACAGGGTTTGCCAAAGAGGAGGTAAATGCTCCAGTGAATCAATTAGCTGGATCTGGGTTATTTGGCTGGTTTGAAGGGATAGCGTATCAATCACACGTTGCAGGCGTTGACCCACGTTGGCTTCGACTTGTGAGCTCGCAAGAATTTCAACATCCGCTAAATCTCTCAGGCGCGGAGTGACCTCGTTTTCAAAGTGGCCTTTCCAGCCTGACATATAAAGCTGATCGCGCCATTGCAGGAGTTTGGACGCGGTAGCAAACGCATCAGCGGCAAATGAGGCAGAATAAAACCGTGTTGGAGTATTCGCTTCACTTAAGCAGTTCAGGTATTGCACCAAACGGTCAGTGAGTGCGGCGTCTTTAGCGTAAAGACCCAGTTGGGTTTCTAGTAGCGATAGCATCCCCAGGGGCCCAAGCAATGCCTTGCCATGAGCAGGATGAGGTAAATCTGCTGAATCACAATTCAGACCGAAATGTATGAATGTCATGGGGGGACTTCCCTGTGTGATGGAATCATTGATTAGGAGACGTTGTCGCCAATGCTATTGGCGACAACGTTTTGTGCGCAGTCAGTCAACACATACACTATTTGTTTGCCTTTGAATGCCGGCTCTTCTTTACTAGAGTGGCTCCCTTACTACGATTGATGCTGGAGTTAAGCGCTTGGAAGTTTATGGTGGTGTCTTTGCCCCCCTTACTTTTGGGTTTGATATGGTCGACATCCCAACCCATTTCAGAACTCTTACCGTGAGAGCCCTTGTATATGGTCTTGCCATAGGGGTCTTGGCGGTGTGTGGCGGGGTCTTTGCCTCGTATGGTTTTGGCATTTTTCCAAGCCTTTTCTATTTGAATTTTTGTAGCCATGTCGTTTTCCTAGGTTAAATTTTAAGGTTGATTTCTAGCGTAAAGAAACTTTACTGTACTAATATTTTACATATTGTCAATAGTTAGGCAAAATAACCTTCATTGAACAGGGCTTATTAATCGATGACCACAGAAAAACACGAAGTTTTACTCCGTATGAAGGCTATTGAGCTATTGGCATACTGGGAAGGTCGGCTTGTGACTAATCGATTGATCGATTGGTTTGGTGTTAGTCGGCAGCAGGCATCAGCAGATATCAAGCGTTATATGGCCAACCATAACCTTGATTCCTTAGTGCATGACCCAAGTGTAAAAGCCTATGTCCCTAGGCCGGGTTTTCAGCCTGTGTTGACTAAAGGGCATATCAATGAATATTTGGGAATGGTGTCAGGGCTCGTCAGTGAATCAATGGCAATTACCCTTGAAACGGACACTCACCTAGCCTCTGTGCAGCTACCAGATCGCTCAGTACGTCCAGAAGTCGTCCGCGAAGTCATCAAAGCCTGTAAAGCGTCATCCAGTATCAAAATCCTTTATGCGTCAATGGCTAACCCAGCATTGAGTGAAAGGGTGATATCTCCTCATAACTTGGTCTATACGGGATTTCGTTGGCATGTGCGAGCCTACTGCCAAAAGCGGTCAGAGTTCCGTGATTTTCTACTGTCGCGGATTGATAGAACGCCTCAGCCTGCAGATGAACCATCACCTGCTGTATCAGAGGATACCGACTGGAACGATCTCATCACGCTAACACTTATACCGAATACCAAGCTTAACAATGGGCAAAAATCACTGGTTGAGAAAGACTATGGTATGCCGGATGGCCGATTAGTGTTGCGGGTCAGAAAAGCATTGGCTCATTACACACTTCAGCGATACCAGGCCGCCATTACGCCTGCTGAGGCAGAAAATGAAAACCAGTATCCAATACAGTTAATGGCAACAGATCGAGAAAAACTCAGCGCCTATCTTTTCGGTAGCGTACGAAATGGCTGAGTTTTCTTATGACAGCGACCTCAATGGTGGTTCCCTCATGGTTCGTGAAAGCCGTGTTATCGCTGATCTTTTATTAAAGAAGGTTTCAGATGAAGAGTGGGGGCAGCAGATTCAAGCCAATAACGTACTTCAAAAGCGCAGCCCAGCCACCGCTTATCGTTATGGTCGTGCCATCCGCTCACGCTTAGAACTGTTAGAGCCTGAATTCTGGAAAGCCCTGCGAGACGGAGACGACGAACTGGCAACGCAAGTTGCATTCGTCTCGGCACTTAATCGCAATTTGCTGTTAGTCGAATTTATGGAACAAGTGGTAAACGATGCCTACGCCGCACATGTAGAGAAATTAGAGACTTATCAATGGCTAGATTTCCTGGAAGATTGTGGAAACAAAGACCATAGGATCTATGACTGGCAAGAATCCACCAAGAAAAAAATGGGCGGTGTTGTTTTTCGTATGCTTAAGGAAGTGGGTTACTTGGAAAATGTAAGAGTGAAAACGTTGCAAAACATCCTCATTCGACCAGAAATTAAAAACATGCTCGAAAACACCTTTAAACAACGCTTACTGGCGTGCATGGAATTACGCATATGAACCAACGGTTGCAAGAACGCTTAAACGAAATACCGGAAATCATTCTGTCGGATGATTTTTTAAACAAAAAAGGTTTGGGTGGAGATCTATGTTTTTGGATATTTGATTATGCGCCAGAGCATGAGTTACAAGTTAGAGACCATATAAAATTTCTGGGTGATCTACTCGCCAAAAAACACAGCCAGTTAAAGGTCGTAAATATTAACTTATTAGACGATATGGTGGCGTATTTAGCAGAAAGAAAGCTATTGGATAGAGCCGTAGCATTACAGAAAGCCAAAGGTGATGACGCTTTATTGAAAGCCCTTTCTGGCCCATTGCATATGGATAAGTTTGTACCTTTTCTATTGAAACACCACAACATAAATGACCAGGATTTAGTGTTGTTATCTGGAGTGGGGTCAGTTTGGCCGTTACTCCGGGCGCACAACCTACTCAATAGCCTTCATGCGGATCTTGGTCATGTACCACTGGTATTGTTTTATCCAGGCGAATATACCGGAAAAGACTTAACTCTTTTTAACAGAATTCCATCTAATAATTATTATCGCGCATTCAAATTAGTCGGCGAATAAGGACAGCTTCATGACGGCAATTAAAAACATATTTTATAAAGACATCGAACGCTCAATTAATGGCGTGGTCAAAGCCGACCAGAATGATGATGATACGGTTTATGTAGAACTGGATGAATACGTAGTAACTAAAGAGCTTGATGAACACTTCAGGAAGTTCTTCGAGGTATTTTCTACCTCCCTACATGAAAAATCATTAGAAGACAAAATCGGTATATGGATCTCAGGATTCTTTGGTTCAGGTAAGTCACATTTCTTGAAAATTCTGTCTTATATCTTGTCCGACATAGAGTCCACTTCGCCATCGGGTGAGAAGAAACTGGCATCACATTTTTTTGATGAATCGAAAATTAAAGATGCCATGATAAGAGCCGACATTCAAAAGGCGGCGACCAATAAATCGGATGTTATCCTGTTTAATATTGACAGTAAGTCAGGCGCCAGGGATGAAGCCAATCCAATATTGGATGTGTTTCTCCGGGTGTTTAATGAATTTCAAGGTTTTAGCAGTGACCATCCCCACATTGCGCACCTGGAGCGGTACCTACAAGGTAAAGGGGTATTAGCGAAATTCACTGAAAAATTTGCAGAGCTAACCAGCACGACATGGCAGGCAGAGCGCGACGCCTTTCACTTTTTTCAAGAAGATATTCAAAAATCCTTAGCTCACGCGATGGACATCTCAGTGCCTGACGCCGAAAAGTGGTTTGAGGAGTCTGAAGATACCTTCAATGTTAATGCTGAGCGCTTCTGTGAATGGGTGAAAAATTACCTGGATAATCATCCAGAACCCAATAAGAGAATCTTGTTTTTGGTGGATGAGATTGGTCAGTTCATTGGTAAAAATACTGATCGCATGCTCAAACTCCAAACGCTAGCCGAAAACCTGGGTACCATATGTAAAGGGCGTGCCTGGATTGTAGTGACGGCGCAAGCCGATATGGATGCCACCCTAGGGGAGTTTTCCAGTGCGGAATCGGATACCTTCTCAAAAATTGCGGCGCGCTTTAATACCCGGTTATCACTGTCAGGCGCTAATGTCGATGAAGTGATCGAGCAACGTTTGTTGAGAAAAAAGCCTGAAGCGGAATCGGACCTTAAAGCGATCTATGCCAAAGAAGGTGATATTCTTAAAAATCAAATCATCTTCGATAGCACAGGTCCAACGCTACGTTCCTTCGAGAGTGAGTCTGATTTTGTACAGTGTTATCCCTACCCACCGTATCAGTTCAGGTTACTGCAAAGTGTCTTTACCGAGATAAGAAAAGTCGGGGCAACCGGTGCTGCCTTATCCAACGCATCACGTTCCATGCTCGATTCGTTTCAGGTGGCGGCTTTACAACTTAAAAATGCAGAACTGGGTGCCTTAGTGCCGATGCATTATTTCTATCGATCGGTAGAGTCCTTTCTTGAGCCTGCCGTTAAGCAAGCCATCGATAACGCTACCACCGATAGCATCTTTACTGACTTCGACATCAGCCTATTAAAAACCTTATTTATGATCCGTTATGTCGACCTGGTCAAAGGCACCATCGATAACGTCATCACCCTGTCGCTACAAACTATCGATGAAGATAAAGTCATTCTAAGAAAACAGGTGGAAACCAGTCTTCAGTTATTAGAGAAACAGTGCTTAATTACCTTGAATGGCAATGAATATCTCTTTTTGACCAATGAAGAGCGTGACATTACCCGCAAAATTAAAGCCACCGATATATCCAGTTCAGAAGAAACCAAAGCACTCACCGATATTATCTATAAAGAACTATTGGGGGATAAAAATAAATTTCGTTATACCGTTAACAAGCAAGATTATGGTGTGGGTCGCTATTTGGATGGTCACACCCTGGATGGCCGCTACGAGTCGGATCTAAAAATTGAAGTATTGTCACCACTTGATCCTGATTACACACTGTATTCAGAGGCGACTTGTATTAATCGCAGCACCGAAAGCAACGGTTCGGTGATTGTGAAATTACCCGACAATAATGCTTTTTTTAATGAGTTGGGTACCTGGTTGCGTACCAATAAATTTATCCGCTTGAACAACGACAATAGCCAACAAGATCTTAGTCGCATATTGGCTGATCGAGGCCGCGAAAACCAAGAGCGAAGAACACGTCTACGTATCAATGTCGATGAGCTGATGTTGTCAGCAAAGGTTTATTGCCTGGGTCAGCATTTGAAAACTAGCTTAAACAGCGTAGCTACGCGTTTTGATGAAAGCTGTTTATACCTGCTTGAAAACACCTTCACGAAACTTGCCTACTTAAAAGTGATCCAATTAGATCCGCTGCGTGAATTAAGTGCAGTTTTAGCGGTGGATGATGTTGCACAGATGGGTCTGTCATTAGGTGGAGTAGAAGGCAACCCTCAAGCCGTTACCGAGGTGGCGCAATTTATTACGCTAAAAGCCGCCAGTAATGACCGCATACTAGTGTCCGACATTATCGATCGATTTAACAAACGTCCGTTTGGTTGGCCGGATAACGAGATTCTGTTAATCATTGGCCGTTTAGCGACGGGCAATAAACTGACTTTTCAGCTTAATGGCGGTACCTTATCTAATAAAGATGCCTTCGAGCCTTTATCCAATTCTCGTAAACGTCGTGAAGTCGCCATTATTAAAAAGCGCCAAACCGACGAGGCTATCTTGAAGCAAGCCAGAGGCTTAACCCAGGACCTATTTCATTCAATGGGGCCTCCGGCAGAGAAGGAACTGTTTGCATTTTTCACCCAGCATTTCAATCAGTGGTTAAGCAATCTTAAAAGTTACAAAAGTAAAACCGATCTTGGAGGTTTTCCAGGGGCTAAGGCTATCGCCGCCTCTGTTTTGATGCTAGATCGCTTGCTAATGAATGACGATAGTTTCGACTTCTTCAAACAGGTGGTTGATAACAAAGGAGACTATCAGGACCTCGAAGAGGATTACCATGATGTGCATGAGTTTTTTACCAACCAATTAACGGTGTGGAAACAACTGCAAGCCTCGTTGATAGATTTTGGGAAAAACAAGCAGCTCTTAGAGCGAGACAAAAAGGCTGTCGCCGCGCTCACCGAGTTAAACCTCATTCAGTCAGCAGAAGCACCCTACGGCATGCTGCAAAAAGTGTCAGGCCTTATCGCAACGGTTAGCCAAGTAAATGATGCGTTGATAACAGAAAAACGTGATCATGCCGTAGAGCGAGTCGAACTGAAAATCGCCCAGTTGCAGCAGGAGATTGAGCAGTCGGGTATGGCTACGCCAGAGCTAAGCAATCAATTGTTGCGCCCTTTGCAGTTAGTGAAAGGGGACATACAAAGCCAAAGAAGTATTCCACAAATTTTTATGTTGCAAGTCGATACGGCCGACGAATGTGTGAAGGATACACATGAATTGCTCAATAAGGCTATTGAGCGGGAGCAGGTCAAACGACAAGAGGCGGCAAAGAAAGCTGCATTGGCAGCAGCTGCCTCAACTGCAGCTCAAGTAGAGAAGGCAGCTAACAATAATAAATTTCGAGAAAGCGCAGGCGGGGCATATGATGCAACTAATTCCGATAGCTGTTCTGATACAGATGCCACGCAAGAACAGACGAAGCCTGAACCTGCACCATTAGTAAAGCCAAAGCCTATCGTTGAAGTGTCTGTAAGTGATGTTGTCTCAGCTGCGGGTACCGGGGTTTATATTGAAACCTCTGAACACGTCGAACAATTTGTAGCGGAGCTGAAGCGAAAGCTGGAAGCCGCCATCGCCAACGATAATCGTATCCGCCTTAAATTTTAGGGACTGGCGGATAGGAGAAAATGATGAAATCAGCTGAATAAAACAAAAGCAGTATTGCCATAACGCTGGCAATACCATGAAAAAATTACAGAGCGAATAAGTAACCTATGAACACAGCTAACCTAAAAGCCTACGCCCCCAAAGCACGTCGCGAATTTATTGCAGCGGTCTCCAAGCAGGCCGAGAAATACGGAGTTACCGAAAAGTCTATTCATCCCGTTCAAATCACTGGTGATGTGTGTGTAGTTAACGGTCGACCCTTTCCCGTAAGCTTAGCCTCTAGAATAAACAAGTTGGGTGAACGTGTCGGGAGCTTAGGTTTTGAGCAAACTATGGAACAAGTCGCATATTCATGGTTTAACCGCATCATTGCTATTCGCTATATGGAGTTACACGATTATTTAGGTCATGGTCGACGGGTATTGTCTCATCAAGAACATCCCAGCGGTTATCAGATACTCGATGAATGTACCGATATCACCTACGGCGAAGGCGGGCAGTTACCCCACTTAAGCCACGCGAAAGTGGTTGAGCTAAAACTTGATGGCACCAAAGACGAAGAACTCTATCGTGAGTTATTACTGGCTCAATGCCACGCCCTTAACATCGCCATGCCATTTCTATTTGAAAGTGTCGATGACGAAACCGAACTATTACTGCCTGAAAACCTAACCAAAACCGATTCATTGATTGGCGATTTAATTACCGACATCCCCGAAGAAGATTGGCAAAACGTTGAGATCATCGGCTGGCTCTACCAGTTCTATATCTCAGAGAGGAAGGACGAAGTCATCGGTAAGGTGGTGAAGTCGGAAGACATTCCAGCGGCGACCCAGCTCTTTACACCCAACTGGATCGTGAAGTACATGGTGCAGAACTCGCTAGGGGCGCAGTGGCTGGCGACTTATCCAGATTCACCCTTAAAAGCGCAAATGGAATACTACATTGATCCTGCTGAGCAAACAGATGAAGTAAATGCCCAGCTTAAAGAAATTACGCTGGAATCATTAAATCCAGAAGAGCTAACCCTTATCGACCCGGCCTGTGGGTCGGGCCATATTTTGGTTGAAGCTTACGACTTATTTAAAGCCATTTATTTAGAGCGTGGTTACCGACAGCGTGATATAGCGCAACTCATTTTGGAGAAAAACCTATTTGGTTTGGATATTGACCAACGTGCCGCGCAACTCACTGGTTTTGCGCTAGTGATGAAAGGGCGTGAAGACGATCGCCGTTTATTCGAGCGTGGCGTAAAGCTTAATTTGATGGCCATGGTCGATAGCGCAAGCTTAGATGTAGACACCTTAGTTCATGGCATTGATTTATCACAATACGGTTTAAGTGCAGAAGACCTAGCAGCACTAAAAGATTTATTCGAACACGCTACAACCTTTGGTTCACTCATTCAATTACCGCAAAAGCTTGCAGAAAAACTGCCAGCATTAAAACAGCTAAGCGAATCAAACAGCCAAGATATGTTTGTGAGGGAGGTGTTAGTGCACTTAGCACCATTAGTACAACAGGGCGAAATACTGGCGGCTCAGTATGATGCTGTGGTGGCTAATCCGCCGTATATGGGAAGCGGCGGAATGAACGTGCTGCTGAAAAAGTTCGCTAAAGATAATTATCCAGATAGTAAATCGGATTTATTTGCTACCTATATTGAGCGTTGTATAGAACTCGGGAGAGCTGATTCCAAAATTGGAATGGTTACTCCTTACGTATGGATGTTTATTGCCTCGTATGAAAAAGTTAGGGAAAAGATAATTAATAACCATACATTAAATAGCCTTGTTCAACTGGAGTACAATGCATTTGCTCCCGCATGTATTCCTGTGTGTAGTTTTACTCTTAGTAAGAAACTATATGAACGTTATAGTGGTGAATTTATTCGCCTATCAGATTTTAAGGGGCATGAAAATCAGGCCCCAAATACTTTAGAAGCTATTAGAAATCCTGATTGTTCATGGTTTTATATTTCACGACCAGCTGATTTTAAAAAAATTAAAGGTTACCCAATAGCCTACTGGGTTACTGATCTTGCTCGAAAGTGTTTTACTAAATATCCGGGGTTGGAAAATAGTAAATCGGCTAAACAAGGTCTCTCGACTACCAATAATGATCGTTTTACTAGAAGATGGTATGAGGTAAGTTCGAATAGTGTAGGTTATGGCTACGATAACCGAGAGTCTGCTCTTAGTTCTGGGTTGAGATGGTTCCCAATGGATAAGGGAGGAAAATATAGGAAGTGGTATGGAAATAATGAATTCATTGTCGATTGGGAAAATGATGGGGAAAGAATCAAGACAAATATCAATGAGAAATATCCATATTTGAATGGAAATCCCAGTTTCGTTGCAAAGAATTCAAACGAGTATTTTAAGGTTGGAGTTACTTGGGGGAAGATAACATCCGGTGATTTTTCTTGTAGATTGTCTAATCAAGGATCAATATTTAGTGATGCTGGTATGAAGGTTATTTGTACAGAGGCAGACAAATATTTTTATCAAGGATTATTATCCTCTAGTGTTTTCGGGTATTTATTATCTTGTTTAAGTCAAACCTTGAATTTCGAGGCTGGGAACATTGGCCGTGTTCCTGCCTGCAATTTATTTGAAAGTGATATTTGGCATGAAATAGTAGAACTATCGAAGCGAGATTGGGATGCTTATGAGCGATCATGGAACTTTAAAGCCCTTCCTATCTTAGGGAATGTAAATGAACCAAAGTCATCTCTCGAATATAGCTATACAGTCTTGATTGCCAATAACGATAATATCACAACAAAGATGAAGCGCCTCGAAGAGGATAATAACCGTCTATTCATTGATGCTTATGTCCTAAAGAACGAACTATCACCAGAAGTTCCTATCGAGAAGATCACTCTCACAGTAAACCAAGCTTACCGTTACGGTGTAAAAGCTACGGAAGAAGAACGCAAAACTCGTTTCAGTGAAGATACGATGAAAGAGCTAGTATCTTATGCCATTGGCTGCATGATGGGGCGTTATAGCTTAGATGAGCCAGGTCTGGTTTATGCCAATAGCGGCAACGAAGGCTTTGATACATTACGTTATACAACATTCCGAGCCGATGATGACGGCATTATTCCACTTACCGATAAAGAATGGTTTTCTGATGATGCAGCTATCCGTTTGGTTGAGTTTATTTCAGAGGCTTGGGATGCAAGCCATCTAGAAGAAAACCTCGATTTCTTAGCCGCCAACCTTTCACCGAAAAAAGGTGAAGACAGCCGCGATACCATTCGTCGCTACCTATGCGATAAATTCTACAAAGACCACATGCAAACCTACAAAAAGCGCCCGATATATTGGCTTTTCAGCTCAGGCAAACAAAAAGCCTTCCAGTGCCTTGTGTATTTACACCGCTATAACGAAAGCACCTTAGCGCGTATGCGTACTGAATACGTCATTCCGCTCACTGCCAAACTCAGCTCGCATATCGACAAACTCGACAACGATAAACTCGCCAGTGGCTCCGCAGCGGAAATTAAAAAACTCGAAAAAGAAATCAAGCGCCTGCAAAAACAACAAACCGAACTCACCGAGTTTGACGAAAAACTTAAACACCTCGCCGATCAGCGCATTAAACTCGATTTAGATGATGGCGTGAAAGTGAATTACGGCAAGTTTGGTGATTTGTTGGCTGAAGTAAAAGCTATTCATGGAAAGAAGGTCTGATATGCACGAAAATATTGTTACGTTTAACAACAAACTGAAAGACGTACTCTTAAGTGGAGGTTCCTTAAATGGCTATGGCAATTTATGGACGCACGAGAACTTTCTTAACCTGAAAGATGCCACTAACGCCAATTTAAAAATAGGCAGTGATAGCTTTCTGAAAAAGATTTCGGTGCAAATTCAGGAAGCAAAAACGACTCTTCCAGAGCTTACCAATGAGCAACAACAAGTTTTGCTACCACTGATGATAGAGGTGTTGAGTCTCTACTATGTTTTTCCATCAAATATTTCTAAATCCACGAAAGTAAACGCTTTAGAAACACTCATTAAGTCTGATAATGATGTTGCAAAGGAGTTGAATTTATCATTAGAGCAATTCCCTGTAAGTCGTGATGCTATTAATATTAAAAATGGCGGTATTGGTAGTGGTGGTATGGGATTCAATACCAATAAACAGAAAGAGATATTCTATTTAGTCGATGTATTTACCGAATGGTATTCAAAGTCTTCTGATATACGTGAATCTTGTTTTTCACATGAAAACAGCCACTTGGAATTCCAGAACTTTCTAGATGAGGTTTCAGGTGATCGGTCACCTCAGTGCCGGCATGTGTTATTGCATCTTTTATTTCCTGAATACTATGAACCGATTATCAGTTCGACGCAGAAATGGAAGGTTGCACGAGTATTCTCTGACTTTATTGATAAGGATGAATTGGAGGAAGAACACAAAGATGAATTAATTCAAATCACAGACCAACGCCTTCGAGTTATTAGTAAACGTTTGGCAACGTTACGGGGAAAACCAACTAACTTTTATGACGAAGAACTAGCTTTATTTTGGGATGTTGGTGGTGGTGGTTGTATTCCAGATCTTGATACCGAGTTGCTTGAGTACAAGAAACAAGTTGTACTCTATGGTCCACCGGGTACCAGTAAAACCTATACGGCTAAAAAGTTAGCTTTAGAAATTATTCGTTATCGCATGGCTAAAGATATAGGGGCGCCAATTCTTGAAGATGCTGGGCAGCTAAAGTTGAAGCAAGCGTTGTCTGAAAATGTACATCGATTACAGTTACACCCTGCATACAGTTATGAGGATTTCATTAGAGGCCTGCAGTTTCAAAATGGTGATACGGTTTATAAACCGGGTTATTTATTATTGCTCCTTAAGAAGATGGAAGAAAATTCAGATTTACCTCATGTGTTAATACTTGATGAAATTAACCGGGTAGATTTAAGCCGTTTATTTGGGGAGTGCTTTAGCGCATTGGAAAATCGTGGCGAAGCGATAGATTTATTAGGTGCAGGTGATGAAGGAACTCTTAAGCTTAATATACCAGACAATCTTTATATTATTGGCACAATGAATTTGATTGATCATTCTGTAGAACAGCTAGACTTCGCCTTGAGGCGCAGATTTTTGTGGGTGGAGGCAACCTATAATTCAGAAGTTTTATTTTCAATTTGTCAGCATCGTTGGAGCGAATTGAATTGGGGTGGAAAAGGTTTTAGTTGGGAGCTCGTTGAAAGCGATTTTGAGCTATTAGTATCCGCTGCCAATAATTTGAATGATTGTATTAAGAAAGAAGAAGAGCTTGGGGCAGACTTTGTTTTAGGTCATGTTTTTTTCATTGAGGCGGTCGCTTTTCTACATCAGTTTCTTCAACCTTATTCACAAGGTCTTAAATTTTATTTATTTACGGCTAATGGTGGCTGGCGAGACTCTGTTGAGAAACTGTGGAAGTTCTCGTTGAATCCTTTGTTGAAAGAATATCTGTCAGGTTTAGACCAAAAAGCTCAAACCCAAATCATGAAAAAATTAAAAGAAGCGTTTAGACCTTAATATGTTAAAAGATTGCTCGCTTATCAATATGAATGAATTTTCTTCTGCCAATTTTGGTAGAGGGAATGGTGCTATGGAGTGTGCGATCCAATGGTTACAGAAACTATCTAAGCATACGTTTGATGAGGGGCAGTTATTTAAGTTTACTGAATCAGTGACGGAGCTTGAACCCATTGTTTATACAGACCCTTATGGTCAGTGGTGGGCAGGGCGATATATTGGCTCATTATCCTTTGAAGGTATTTCAATTGAAATACATCCAAGATTTGGCATGGAGTTTGTTGCTAAGAACATACCACTGAATAACTTTATTCCGGTAAATGTAAATTCAAGTTTTATCTCGGGTGATAAATTCATACATTTTCTTCAAGCGTTACTCTGGCTTAATCAACTGTCGAAAGCGGCAAGACACGCCTTACCCACAGTAAAAATTGAAAAAGCACATATGGCTCCCGTTGCGAGGGGAAGAATAGATGTTAGAAGTACGATTAAAGCCAGAGTTAAAGACAGTTCAAATATTGTTTCTATTTCTTCTTATAAAAAAGTCAATAATCCGGTAACTACCGTTATTGTATTAGCTTATCTTGAAATTCAAAAATGGTTTCCTGATCATAATCTAATGCACTGGATGTCCGGTGTTGTTTCTCTGCGTATGCAGCAAATGATGGATGCTACGCCAAGAAACTCTAGTATTCCAACGAAGCAGGCGATTAAAAAATCACGATTAGGTGCCATAGCAAAAGCTTATATACCGTTAACACGATTAAGCTTTGATATTCTTAAGAACAAAGGTATTGAGAATAAAAATAGCGATGATACAAATCAGACGCTACTGCTAGATGTAGCGGAGCTATGGGAGGTTTATGTACTTGATGTCCTAAGAGAGGCTGTACCTTCTTCAATGACTGTTTTGCATGGTACGTATGAGAGTGATGCATATTTATTGACTAACCGTGAGGGAACTCGCTCTCTTGGTAAGCTTTTGCCAGATTATCTTTTACAACAATCTGATCAAACAGTTTCTGTTGCCGATGCTAAATACAAGAGGCTGGGAGATGCCCCCTGGATGAGTCCTAAGCGAGATGACTTGTATCAAATGACATCTTACCTTTCTAAATTCAGCGAATGTGATGCAGGAAGTTTCTATTACCCAGACTGGGGTGATGAATGTGATGTAGCACAACAAAATCCTTGGCTGTTAAATTCAGGTCAAGAAATGAACTTTATTGCATTGCCAATTGATAAGCATCAGGCCGTACTAAAAATACAATCATTACATGGGCCTCTTTTGAATAAGCCCCTGAATATAAAGCGAACACTATGAATATTACTCAACTTAATGAAGGTCTAAAGCAAGCTTTTTTTAAAGAAGGCCATCGCTTGGTGTTTTGGTATGACCCAGCTAAAGACTTTGAAGCAGAACTCACTAATTTGGCGTTAGAAGATATCAGTATTTTGAATATGGCTGATCAGTCTTTATTAGGCACTAAGCTAAAATTAGAACTTGAAGACACTCAGGGCAAGTACCTCTTATATTTTCCGTCGGAAGAGCCTGAAGTTCAAAAAGATTGGTTGTTAGATATCAAACTTTATTCTCGGAGCTTTTATGCAGATCGCATATCTATTATTTTCAACGATCTTGGCTTGCATCAGCAAAGTATGCGCGAACATTTGGCTAAACGAGATAAGTTTTTGGGGAGTAAAAGTCGCTTAACGGGCTTAAAGAAATGGTTGCACCCTGACGGCAATGAGTTGGCGATTGATATAGCGATGATGGCGGTATTGGCGAAAGCCGATGAGGCTAATATCAACCATATCCTTTTTGCGATTGCTCGCCAAACCGCTGATGAGGAATTGGGTTTAGAAACAACACCCGGCATTATTGATGATTTTAACAAGTATGGTCTGCAAAAAAACTTTGTCGAGCAGCTGCAAATCAGTTTTGGTTATCAACCCAGTGAGGAAGAGCTCAGTAGTGAGGTAACCTTTAACTTGGGACGTTTTTTAATACGTCTATTAGTCACGGGTTTTTGTGAAAATCTCGGTGAAATTCCAGGCTGGGCCACTAGTCAAATGCTGCCATCGGCGAGTGCGCAAGCTTCAGTGAGGGCGTTAAATTCTCGTTGGCGTGACAGCTCCCGTTATTATACGGCCTTCGATAGCATCTCGGGCTGGGTGGCAAATGCCTTAGGCATTAGTGATAAAATTAAAAACCTTTCTTTAGAGTCTTTAGCCCCGGTTGCGACCTTTGAAGCGGTTGAGCGACAAATAATACTGTCAATGGCCGGCGTGATACCGCAAGCGGATATCAACGATTTACAGCGCTTCAGTGACGTCGTGAGTGAACGTCGTGATAGCTATTGGGCATCGCGTCATAAGGATGATGATGTACGCCGTAAGTACCGTGTGATTTATGATGCTCTGGATGCAGCAATCAACCTCTTTAGCTTACGAAGAAAGCATGATGAAGGATTTCATTACCCTAGTTGCGATGCTGTTTATAAAGCGTATCAAAGTGAGCTGTATCTGTTTGATATGGAATACCGGCATTATCACGCGGCCTCGCAAGTGGCACATGTTGATTTGCTGAAAGAGCTCGATGGTGAAGTGGAGCAGTGTTACAGCTATTGGTATCTCGATAACTTGGCCAAAAATTGGGGCGAGAGGCTTGCTAATGAAAATCGCCTGAGCGATTGGCGCATTACTGATGTGCCACTTCAGCATCAGTTTTACCAGAAGACGGTTGAACGCTCACTGGACCGAGGCAAGAATAAACGGGTGATGGTGATTATCTCAGATGCCTTCCGCTATGAAGCAGCGGTAGAATTGGAACAGCGTGTCAATGAGAAACGCTCCAGTAAAGCAACACTCACTAGCCAATTAGGTGTCGTGCCAAGTTACACTACTTTAGGTATGGCGTCCTTGCTACCGCACAAGACCTTGGATTATAAAAATGACACTGATGATGTGTTGGTTGATGGCATCTCCAGTCAGGGTACTAAACAACGGAATAAGATTTTGGAAAACCATGAAGGTATGGCGATCACTGCTGAAACTCTTCGTGGTTGGTCGCGGGATGAGGGCCGTAAAGTCCTAAAAGATCAATACTTGATTTATGTGTATCATAATGTGGTCGATGCCATTGGCGATGATGCAGCGACAGAAAACCGGACCTTTCAGGCAGTGAATGATGCGATTGATGAACTGGCAGAATTAGTGCGCAAGGCGCAAATGCAGTTTAATACCTCCACGGTTATTGTTACCGCTGACCATGGTTTTCTGTTTCAGCAGAGCAAGCTAGAAGATGCGGATAGAACGAGCCTTACTGAAAAGCCAGTGGACTATATTAAAAGTAAGAAGCGTTATGTGGTGGGCCAGAACCTAGCCGAGCCGAAGGATGCATTGTATGGATCAACCAGGGTAACGGCAGGCACGGAAACGGATACAAAATTTTGGGTGCCCAAGGGCGCCAACCGTTTTCACTTCGTGGGTGGTGCGCGCTTTGTTCATGGTGGTGTGATGCCGCAGGAAATTGTAGTGCCAGTTCTGATTGCGAAGGCTTTGCGCGGAGATGACGCTGCTGCTCGAACCAAAAGCAAGGTAGGTGTTATCTCTGCCAAGCCTGGCTTGAAGATGGTGAACAATATTCAGAGCTTTGACCTGCTACAAACCGAGGCCGTCGACGACCAAGCGTCGCCAATGACGGCCGCCATCGCCATTTACGACGGCAATAAGATGGTGTCTAGTGAAGAAGTGATGACGTTTGATAGCCAATCTGACTCAATGACCGAACGAGTGAAAAAAGCGCGGCTATCCTTACAAGGCAGTGATTTTAACCGCAATAGCGATTACTTCCTGATTATTAAAGACAAAGACCTGGATACCGAACTTGAACGCTATAAAGTGACGATTGATTTAGCGTTTACCGACGATTTCTTTTAGGCCCAGAAAAGACCAAAATCATGACTGAATTAGACAATACACAAGATAATGCAGATCTCGATAAGCTATTAAATGAGAATTTTGGTGGGCGAGTTGTTCGTAAAGATTTAACTAAGCTGATCAAAGAGGGAGCGAATGTTCCCGTCTACGTGTTGGAATATCTGCTCGGCATGTACTGCGCGACCGATGACCCTGGGGTTATTGAGCAGGGCCTGAAGAATGTAAAAACCATTTTGACCGAGAACTATGTTCGCCCTGATGAAGCTGAAAAAGTGAAATCTTTGGTGCGTGAGCGCGGTACGTATAAAGTGATTGACCGGGTATCCGTCAGGCTTAACGAGAAAAAAGATAAATACGAAGCGTCGTTCAGTAATTTGGGCATTAAAGATGCCGAGATCTCTGCCGGTATCGTTAAAGAATACGAAAAGTTGTTGGTTGGTGGTATTTGGGTGATAGCCACACTGAGCTATTACCATGAGGAAGGGCAATCAGGATCGCCCTTTGGAGTAACGTTACTTAAACCCATTCAAATGCCCAATATGAATATGGAGGAGTTGTTTGCTGGGCGCTCCGCGCTAACAACCGATCAATGGCGTGAAACGCTAGTACGTTCGATTGGCATGGAGCCTACAACACTAGCAGTTGATGTGCAGTGGCACCTGTTGGCTCGCATGATTCCCTTCGTTGAGAATAACTATAACGTCTGTGAGCTGGGGCCACGAGGTACTGGTAAAAGCCATATATATAAGGAGTGCTCGCCTAACAGTATTCTGGTGTCAGGTGGCCAAACTACCGTAGCCAACCTGTTTTACAATATGAGTACTCGTCGTATTGGTTTGGTTGGACTGTGGGATTTGGTGGCCTTTGATGAGGTAGCGGGCATCTCGTTTAAAGATAAAGACGGTGTTCAAATCATGAAGGATTACATGGCATCGGGCTCCTTCGCCCGTGGTCGTGAGCAAATGGAAGCATCAGCGGGCATGGTGTTCGTTGGGAATATTAATCAAAGTGTTGAGTCACTGGTTAAAACCAGTCATCTATTAGCGCCGTTCCCAGAGGCCATGATTGATGCGGCTTTCTTTGATCGTTTTCATGCGTATATCCCTGGCTGGGAGATTCCTAAAATGCGGCCTGAGTTTTTTACAGATAAATACGGCCTGATAGTCGATTACCTAGCTGAATTCTACCGAGAGATGCGTAAGCGTAGCTTTGCTGACGCCATCGATAAGCATTTTAAGTTAGGCAATAATCTCAATCAGCGAGACGTTATAGCCGTCAGGAAAACCACGTCTGGCTTGATCAAATTATTGTACCCCCACGGGCAGTTCGAAAAAGAGGATGTCCGTGAGTGTTTAGAGTATGCCTTACAGGTTCGTAGAAGGGTTAAAGAGCAATTGAAGAAAATAGGTGGCATGGAGTTTTACGATGTCCATTTCAGCTATATAGACAACGAAAGTCTCGAAGAGCATTTTGTCTCGGTAAAGGAGCAAGGAGGCGGTGGTCTTATCCCCGATGGCCCAAGTAAGCCTGGAATTCTTCATACGATAGGTTTGAGTAACAAGGGTATGCCCGGCCTTTACCGGCTCGAATTACAGGTCACCAAGGGGAGTGGCAAGCTTGTTACTTCGGGCCTATGGAATTCAAGCGCCGCAAAGGAACAGGTGAAGATAGCGTTTGATTTTTTCAAAGCTAATTCCTCTCGTATCAGTGCTGGTTCAAAGGTAATGGACCATGATTTTCATCTCCATGCGGTTGAACTACAAAATACGGGGCCATTTACACATTTAGCGCTGGCCAGCCTCGCTGTATTTGCCTCTGGGTTGTTAGGTAAACCCGTGCAGAGTCAAATGGTAGTGATGGGTGATATGAGTTTGGGCGGAACAGTGACACCCGTACAGAGTCTTGCTGAATGTTTACAAGTCGCTTTTGATGCGGGGGCTAAGAAAGTGGCTTTACCGATGAGTAGCGCTGTAGACATACCGACGATACCGGCAGAGTTATTTACTAAGTTTCAGACCAGTTTTTACGCGGATCCTGTGGATGCGGTGTTTAAAGCGTTGGGTGTAGATTGAGATTATACTGGGTCTACGACCATTAGGATATTTGGCTAGTTTCGCCCGACCACTACACTAGTAAGGTCGGGCGATTAATAAGGAGTTTATAAAGTGAGTAACAGTCAAAAATTTGCAGAGGGTGTAAAACAGCAGGCGTGGCAAAGACAAAAAATGAAGTGTGCCCTATGTGGCGAGACAATTCATCAACTTGGAAAAGTTGGGAGTGATACACACAAATTTGGCGAACATGCCGAAGCGCATCACATGAAGCATGTAAAGCAAGGTGGCACTAGAGATATCGAGAATTGTGTGGTTTTATGCTATTCATGTCACCTTAATGTACATGAAGGAGGTAGATTTAGAAATAGAGATGAATATCTAATAACTACGGAAATTGATTATCCTTATTTTAATGGGTAGCAATATATAATACGTATTAACGTATCTTTGAGCGGCTTGAAGGTAGGTGGGGTGGTGTAGCGGCTGCTTTATAAAATCACTGTCTTCCAGATCAATAAATATTCAATATCATAAGACATATCATCTACAGAGCGACGTACGAGATCTTGTGTTATAGTTCTATGAAGATAAGTTCTTGCTTTCGCTGCGGACAAATTATTTGGAGAAATACTGTGAAGTATCTAGATGAAAGATCCTGGTAGTAACGAGGTATAAAGCCTAATATTTCTAGTCTATAAGCATTGAGTTAAATTTATTACTTGTTAAGTCCGTGGGACTTCGTCGGGTTTCGGTTAAAACCGAAACAAGCATTACCATCACAACCCAGCCTCATCTCCGCATATGTTCTTTATCTATTGAATAATTCGTTATTTACTTGAGATTTAAAAGAGATCGAAGCCCTTCTCAGATCGAGCGGCATGGAGCTTGGCACCAGAAAAGCAGCTATTTCGATTGGCAATATCTATAGGGCGAGCCTGCCCGTTACGAATGAGCGCGTTATCTGCGTCTCGTAGATGCTTTTTGATTTGCTGTTGCTTATCTAATGATTGCTTTTTATTCATGGCTTCAATTATTCCAGATATCTAGGGTTCAATCAATCTTTGTCGGGTGGGGTTACAACAGGTTGACCAATTTTATGGGTTAAATGTAGCTAGTGAACAAGCCTTAAAGCAGGTTTCTCGTAACATGTTGATTTTAAATGAAAATGAGTTCAATATTTTGAGTAGAATAGAATTATGCGGATTTTAGAGCGGCTTTAACGACAAGTCGAACGAAACGGCATATGAGCCACTACAAATAGGCGAAGCCAGGGTTATTAACAAGTCCAAAATATGTCCTAGCTATTGAGCTCTTTCATTAACTGAGCGTTCATTTCACGCATGTTGGCAATGGTTTTTTGTGCAGTTCTGTAATCAGATTTAAGCTGTGCATGTTGTGCGGTTATTTCCCGATGATTTTTTAGTACCTGCGACTCAATTGCCTTATCGAAATACTCATGTAATTTTAGTTGGCGCAACTCTTCGATCTCTGTCTTCAATTCTGTATTAAGCTTCTCTAGTTCAGGCTTGGCGACTCTCTTCCCTTCTCCTGCATGTTTACGGGAGTTCATCCAAAGGTGATCGAGTCTCTTATTCTCTGAGTCAATATAATCGAGTAGCTTAGGTTGTCGATCAATTCGCAAATTTGTTTTATCAACACCAGCTATTTCCGCAATCTTGCTTTTAACAAGAGTGCGTTTTTTAATGCTTAGTTGTTTGTTATTGGAATTATCTCTAATTTCTTTTTCAATCAGTTTAACCTGTGACAGTACAGCTTCATATAATTTTAATGTCATTTTTGTTTCTGATGCCCATGGTGGAATTAGGTTAGTTGTGGGGCTTTTTTTGTAGTATTTATCTAACGAAAAAGTTTTCATGAAATATCCATGTTGTTGAGAATTATTTCTGCACGTTTGACAACGCGTTTTGATGAATTCAATGCTTTGGAGTTGATGTTTTTAATTGGAAAGTTGTCTATCATGTTAGTATGTGATATTGCAATACGCTCAATATTTTCTTTGTTGCTGCACGCAGATGAAAAATAATTTACGCATCCACTGCAAAGTTCAAAGCATCCATTAATTAAGATGGGGGTCATCGTTTTTTTATCAAAACATTTTGCTGCTTTACGTGTTTCAGTACGAATGAGACAATAACCATATTCATGCGAAATAATTGAATCAAACTCATCAGCTAAATCTTCAACAAAGCTATCTACTTCATTGATGTCCAAAAGATTAGCAGATTGTGCTTTGCAAACGTGGTTAACAACCATTCCCGTGAGGTCACGCTTAAATTTATCGTCTTTTTCAGCGGTAATATTTTCTTCCACCATTTTTCGCAGTAATTCTCTTATGTAAGAAGATTCAATTTGATTTTTTACTTCGTCACTAAGTTTATTGTTAGTGTATCTTGCAGTAAAATAACTTCCGTAACTGTGTCGAAAATGCTGTCGTACTGCCTCAAAAACATTACCATCAAATCTACGAATAGCGAATTCTGCCCAAGAGTGGCGAAATCGATGCGGGTGTACTGAGATACATTCAGCTGAGAACTCAGGGTGATTTAGCAAAAAGCTAGCGTAATAATTATTTAATCTATGCGATAGACAGCTTGCAGTTATCGAACGCTGTGAATGGCGTGGGGCTAGGTTGTTAAAAAAGTCGTTATTAAAAAAATAGCGACTAAAAATAGCTAGTTTTTTGTTGTCCTTTTTGTTGTCTTTTTTATTTCGTTTTTCAACATAGCTCAAGCGATTCATTGTTTCAGCAGATTCGGCAACAAGGCCTGACATAGTTCGCACCTCTGATAATCCAAAGTTTGTTTTCACCAAATCAGATGTAAAAACCCATGTCCCATCCACTTCAATATCGTAGTCATCAGCGCATATGCTTGTAATCTCGCTAATTCTGATGCCTGTAAGACATAAAAAAATGACAAGACAGGCATCATAAACTGAGTGGCAATGACGAGATATTTCCCCTTCATTTAACGGAAAGCATGTAATAGGCTGATCTTTTCTACTATGAGTTTCCAAAAGTTCCTTCATACCCTTGTAGGCGGTTGAATATTTTGGATTTTTGTGCTTATCATTGCAAAATTTTGAAAAACTATTTGTATGTATTAAGCTTCTTAGTGGAACTCTATTTTCTGAACGTTGATAGTCAAAATAGTCCATTAACATAGATGTTTTTTTTGATCGCAACGTTGCCACGGAATCAGATAATAGCGCCATTAATACCGGTAAAGAAATGGGTTTCCAGGTTTCACCTTCTATCCACTCAAAAAAATTAATATTATTATCACTCAAAATGGCAGAGGTGGTATCTTGTAAGAATGTTTTAGGGAGAGAGAAGCTCAGTCCATCAACTATTATACCCGTTAAGTGTTTCTTTCGGCTGATATTGAGCAAGTTAAAAACAGTTTCAATAGCTCCCCGGTTCATGATTTCTATAGAACTAATATTCTTATGATTTCGATGGTCTTCATTTTTCCAAGGAATTTTATTTGTAAGTGAGGCTATAATGAGCATGCGACAATGAGATTCCTCCCATGCGCTCAATGGTAGATCAGGGTAGTTTAAACTGGCCCAAACTCCTATCCTTAGTAAGGCATCACGCCAACGGGCGCAAGTTCCCTTTCTACCTGATAAGGATTGTATTGTTTTATCGTTCCACCCGCCGCATTTAGCAATAAATAATTGCTTGATGCAAAGAGACCAATCGCTCGTTAGGTTGTCGTTTTCGAAGTTTACCTTAAAGGATTCGTTAAGTACTGCATCGTATATAGTGAAGGACTTATTACTTATCCTGTTAACGAGAGTATGCTGGTTTCCAAGGCGTTTTTTTGTAATAGTGGATTTTTTAATATCTTTCATTCGTCATCCTTAAATTAGAGAGGCAAATTTTATATCAATTTTTTTTGCCAATTCTTCCCCATCTAATCTGGTGGAGTCTGGAAAGCGCATGATGACTTTTTCTAGGTATGCTTTATCGGCGATAGCTCTTATTGCCTTTTCGTCGGAATCCAGCATTAACCGAGGAACTTCGCTCGAAATATGGCTAATGCGTAAAGTAATTAATGCTGCAGTAAGTGCGTCAATTACGATAATTGTTTCATTGTCATTAACAGTGAACTCTCCAATCAAGCCAACATCAATCGAGTTTCCTGCAAGGTCTAGCAGCTGATTGAAGTCTTGAACTGAGTCTTTTATTCCTAGTTTAGCTCTTGCTTCCTGTAAATCAACAACAGTTGTTTTGTTCATTAGAGCTGTCATTTTAGCTGCATCTCGCTCCATTGCTTCACCAACTTGAACTGCGAAGTTCCTCATTGAGAGGATTTTTTCTGGTGATTGAGAGCGATCGTTATAGATGTTTGCCTTAGTTTTTGGGCTGTGATTGGTAAGCTCGGCGCTAACCATGTCGTCTTGAAACTCTGGTGTGATATGATCACCTTTTACATATACATCAACTTTTCCATCCATAGCCTCTCGTGACCTGCCAATAAAATCAGCTGATAATGCAATACGTTTTTCTGTGACAATGCTCTTTCTAGGAACATTATGGTGTTGATATCGCCATTCTTTTGCATACTTAGATTCTTGAATGCTTACTTTCTTGTTTTGCTTAATTATTCGGCTAATTATCCATAAGATAGGTTCTGAATCATTACCTATATCTTTTTTCATGGCGCGGTGCAAATTTGAATTTTGATTAATCAATAGACTGAAAAATAGTGAAAAAGCATTGGTTGTACGACCTATTTGCCCAAATGAATTGAAATTCGATTCAAAGTATGGCAAAAATAATCCACGCATTTCTACTGGCAAGCGATGTTGGTTTTTCTGCAGAAAAGTTAAATAAATATTTAGTGCACTATCAATAACGCTGCCTTTTTTGTAGACTTGTGTGACTCCACTTCGTCTACGCCGACCTTTTATATGTTGGGCCTGTTTTCCTTGTTCATTTTGTTGGATGTCAGATATTTTCATACGCTCAAGATTGGATAGCTGTATTCGCTCTGTTGCAAAAAAGCACTGAATGCAAAATACTTCGACGTCAGATGGGGATAACAGCTGCGCATAAGTTAAAGTCTGAATTCTTTGTAAGAATATATGCTTGCCTTTATGGTTGAATTGACTCCTTAGTCTTGATTTTGGATTATTATAGCTTTTCCATTTTTTTAGCCAGCTAATCATCTGGTGGATATCGTTGTCGTCAGAAAATGGATTAGTGTTATTTTGGTATAGCCGTTCAATTAGTGTTGCATCGTCACTTTCAATAACGGATTCTAATATGTGTCCGTATAATTCGTGTGAAGAATCTAAAAGATGTTTGTCTTTTTTTGCAGATTGTGTCCTGGCGTATAATAAAGGTGGTTGCTGAATATCCATTTTTATCGTTTCAGCTAGAACAAGGTTGATTTTTTCATTTTTTAACAAAATATTTCGATGTCGTTCAAATTCATTAATGGTCCAGCAGCAAATGAGTCTGAGAGAGCGAATCATTTCAGTATTATCAAATGGACATTCACCAAATAAATCTATCAAAGAAGGCTTTGGGGTGTTTGGGCTTTTTGTGAAGCTAGGAAGGTTCGCTATCAATTTATCGTAATCATCCTTCCAATAGCTTTTGTCCTTACTCGTTTCGTGGTTGTAAAACCATTTGAATCCAGCAACGACATGACTTACTGTTTCTGCAACGCTATTGCTATTTCTATTTGTTTCTCTCTTAATAAATTGAGCAAATGTCCGAAAAGTATCATTAGGAATACTGTTGCTTTTTTCGTTTAGTTCTTCAATGAGATGTTGAAAAAAGAGATTTATCGCCTGCGTGCGATTACGTTTTGTAGTTGAAGATAATTTTATAAACGATGTAGACTGTAGGTAATCAATAAAAGTAAAACATAGAGGGACGTCATGAAGACTTGGAGGTATTCGAATAATCCTTGGTTCATTGCTTCCAATGTCAACGGTAGTAGAAGTTTGTGAATATGGCATCTATATCAACTCTGTTGCTGAAAATGTATGGCCTATATAAGTATTAAGTATTATTTTTTTTGTTGATGGTCTTACGACTAGTAGTATACGAAGTTGCAAACTGTGTTTTTTCTAACGACAGCTCAGAGATTATTTTTGGACGATCATTTAATACAGCATCATAGAATATGTATAAGTCAGTTGTTTTAGGATCGGAGTGTCCCATCCATTGAGTTACAAAAACTCTAGGGTCGATATTCAATTTGTAGCATAATGATACTGAATTTGTAGCAAAGCATTTGCGTAAATCATGATATCCGCGATCCTGCCATAGGTTGAACTGTTGTGCTGATAAGGTTTTCAAATGTTTCTTAGATAAGAAATTATTTACACATTCACGAAATAGTGAGCTGCCGTGTGATGGGTTTTTAAGTGGGGTTCCATTAGGTGTCGACATTAACGTTGTTTTGATGTGTTTAGCTTTACCCCAAAGGAAGTCATAAATCGACTTTGTTAAATCCACGTCAATCATAATGCTTCGTAGCTTGCCGCTATTCCCACTACCTTTACCCCTTACTTTTAATTCAACTGTTTCTGGGGTCCAGTTTTTTTTGTAAGGGAGTATTTGACGTAACTTATTCGTACTTAAATTGTCAGCAATAGTTAACTCATGGGTGCGAAACCCAGCGTAATAGCCTAACTTTAATGCAAGTGCATCACGCTCATGTATGAAGGGGTTTGTTGTAGCGAGGTTTCCTAGAATGTCATTTTTGAAAGTGAGCTCATTCATGTACTGCTTATGTAGGTTTATATTCATACCTTCAATGAATGAAACCTTAATATCGTCATCTCCAAAAGAATACGAAAAGTCAGCTTTATTTTTCATAAAGCCTTTTTTGTAGCAAAAATCATAGAATCCTTGTATTGACGCAATATGTCGTTTGATTGACTTATCTTTTAATTTTTTTTGTTGCTTCAAATATGAATGCAGATATGCAGACATTTGTGCCTCGGTTACTTCTCGATAGTCTTGCCCCAGCCCTCCATCTGCGCCATAGGTATTTTCTAAAATGCTAAAAAATTGTCCTAAATCACTGGCATACGAGCGAGTCGTTGTTTGTTTACTCCCTTCTATTGCACTATCAAATAGAAACATTGTAGGAGCGAAGATTGGGACTCCTTTGTCATCTATAACGCAATGAAAGCTTATTGACCTCCCGTAATAATCGTACTTGCGTACAATTTGTCGTCTAATCATCCTGTTTTTTTGCTACCTAAGTGCTTCAAATTGTTTAACTTTATGAGAGTAATAGTAACCTGTCAACAAAATTGGTGGTAAAGACAAACTCAGATTCAGTCCAGTCTTCAAATGTCATCACGCGGAATAGGGTGAGCATTGCAATGGAAATGTCTCCCCACAATACTGAGTTAATTGACGCAAAAATAGTGCTTCCGATGGCGGCATAAATGTAGAAAATAATAAACATTAGCAACACCACATAACCAAGTTGTGGAAGCGCTTTTAGTAGTGAATTGAGCAATAAACGTAGTTCTGGAATGATGGATATCATACGTAAGACGCGGAATATCCTTATCAAGCGCCCCACAAGAGCCATTTCGCTGCCTTCAATAGGGATCAAGCTCACTATGACGACCAGTGAATCAAAGATATTCCAGCCACTTTTGAAAAAGTTTTTCTTAACTTCTTCGCCAATGAATCGCACGATGATTTCAATCAAGAAAATAACGGTGATTAAGATATCAAGCCATTGAATCGCAATCAGAGCTGCTTCTGGCATGTTATAGGTCTTCGCACCCACCATTAATGCCGAGAAAACGATAACCATCACCACAAAAAGTTCAAATATGCGGTTACTGCGGAGATTTTCAAAATTTCGTTGCAAAGACGTCTTGTTCACAATGCGGCTCTCAATACTGTTCTAATTAGAGTGAAAAACGAGCCGCTATTTTAATGATCAGAGGGGAGCTTTCAAGTGAAACGTGTGTAATGTTTAGCTACAAGGCTATTACATGCGAATAGCTTTTTGTTCTCCCATGCCGATAAAGTCGTCGAAGAGTACTTTTTCACCTGTTTGATCGAGTATATGACCAGTAAGTTTGCCTGTTGGACCATGATAATCCACTAAGGATACCCCGATCTTAATTTTTAACGGCACGTCTGCAAGGGGGGTGAAAGTTAGATCAACTTGGTTATGTTGATCTTTGATGACCCAGGTTTGTTCTACCCCGTTAGGTCTTTCTATTGAAATGGGAGGTAAGGGGTGCATATTGCCGTTAAGCCACAAACAATTTTCATTATATTGGTCGGGGTTCTGGATTTGGTTGTCTGTGAGGTTGAAACCTTGTAGTACGCCCGACGCTGAATAACCCAGCGCTGTTACCCAGTCATATTTCATTTCTAACGGGTAAAAGCCTTTATGGTCATCAATGATGATGCAGCCTTGTAATGGCTTGATTTGGTTGGAACGGCCATCGACAGTGATAGAACCCTCTGCAGCCATTAATGACTTATGGGAATAGAGGGGGCGGTTGTGATCAAATGGTTGAACAATAACTATGGGCTCGGTAACAGCGTGAGCAAGTACGTCGCCGGCCAAATCGGGGCAGCCTTTAAAGCCCTTTGCTTTAAATGAAAGGTGGATTTTGTCGTTGGCAAGATCATTACGAATATCGATGGATAGGTTCTTGTGATGGTAGTAACAGTGGGAGTTGTGTAAGCCGGAGGGCACATTGAGCTTCCAAAACGGAACTTTGTGCTCGTAGCGATACATCTTCTGCTCTTGTTTGTTAAACGCCATGATAATTGCTGTGCCCAGGGATTTTGTGTTGTAGACGGCCAAACACATAAACCAATTATCATCACTAAATTGTATAGCCTGCCATTCTTTGAGGCGTAAGTTGTTAACCTGTTTTGGCGCTGATACTCCTAATGGGTTTCGGGTGTCGAGAAGGTTGATGTTTTTTATCGCTGAATTAAATGTCCCCATATTACAGATTCCGTTAGAGACGGCGTCAGTTGGGGCGGCGGTAACGGGGCGTGTATAAGTCATCGATAGCCTTCAGAGTGGGTGATTGTTTTTATAGTCTATATTGTGCCTGCTTTCCGTAGTTTGACAACATAGAATATCTATCGTATAGATAAGTTTAACTTATTCATGGTGCTGTAAGGTAAGCTTTACGAAATGGCTCAAGATATGTCTGTAACCAAACCCTCATCTCAATCTTTGCCTTCTATTCAATGGCTGCTGCCATTTGAAGCCGCTGCACGGCATTTGAGTTTTAAACGAGCCGCAGAAGAGCTGCACGTAACACCACCAGCAGTGAGTCAGCAGATTAAGTCATTGGAGCACCATCTGGGTATAACGCTCTTTGAGCGAAAAACACGTGCTTTGTCTTTAACCGCAGCAGGAGCTGAATTTTATAAAACGGCTCAGCGAGTATTGGATGTATATGATTCGGGCTGCCATACACTCTATCGACAATTCAAACAGGGGGCGTTTTATGTCGCTACAGAGCCCTATATTGCTCATACGTTACTGATCCCAAACTTAATGTCATTTAGAGAGTTATCTGAGACAACATCTTCAAGGGATGCACCCCGAAATGCTTTGTTTGCTGATTGTGAGCTGCGTGTCGAGACACGGCTGACGATGGCTGGTATGAGTTTGGATGATATGGATGCAGGCATTCGTTTTGGTCGCGGTGATTGGGACGATGTAGAGGTATATCCCTTAGCGGACGTCACTATGGTTCCGGTAGGCAGTAAATCATACTTTGATCAGCATCGAGCAGCGGGGTTGGAAGATTTTAATCAACATTCTTTCTTTTACCCTGGTACCCAGAAAGTTGTATTGGAACCTTTTTTAGAGGCCTTGGCGAAAAAGGGTATTGCCCCGAAGGAGGTGATTCCTTGTGAGTCTTACCTGGATGCGATGACGGCTGCAAGTGAAGGTTTAGGTATCACAGTGGCATTGTTGCCATATGCTAATCGTTGGATTAAGGAAGGGAAATTGATGATGCCATTTGATCTGCGTTGGCGTACGGATGCGAAATTCTGGGTTGTTTATCGTAAGCATTATCGTGATCAGGAGAAGATGCGATTTTTTTGCAATTGGTTAAGTAAGATCGTTGATGGATTAGAGGCTTAATCTACACTTGAGACTATAGGAAATGGTAACAACACTATAGTAACCTTATGGAGTGTGGGTGATTTAATGTTTCGTAGCATGGCAATGAGCTTTAACGTTTTCTTGTTCGCGAGTTTTTCAATGATATGTTCAACAACCAGTGCTGATGAGCGAACACCGATCAGCGCTGCATACATCCCTTTGGCAGATCACTATGCCGGCATTATTGCCTATGAAAAGTACCGTGATCAAATGAAGAAAGCAGACTTTAGTATTCAAAGGATGAAAAGTTGGCCGTTATTACGAGGGTACTTTTTGGATGGAATGTCGGACATGGCGTTTGTAATGAGCCCTTTGGCGATGGATATGTATAATCAAAGTCCTATATTTCGCTGGGTAGGGCAAATGCATAGAGATGGTAATGCTCTAGCAATTAACGATATTATTAATAGTTATGTTGATTTACCTGAGAAACGCATCGATCGAAAGCCGAACCAAAAAGTTGCCGATGCTTACACACTGGTTAAAGAATCTATGGGGCGACCTAGTCAAGTCGGGGTACCCTCATTGCTCGCGACCCATATGGTCGTGTTATATAAATATTTAAAAGAACACGGAAAAACCTTGGGTATAGGCACGGGGTCTGAGCATGACGTTGTCGCTGTTGCAGTTCCTCCACCTAAAGCCCCTGCATTTATTCAGCGACAAAATATCAAAGGTGTCGCAGCTTCATTTGAGCAATCTTTACCTTGGGCAGATGTTGTAGAAACTCAGAAGTTTGGTCATGTTGCGTGGTATTCAAAAGATGTTATGCCTTGGCCGAAGGGGCATGTTGAATGTATAGCATTGGCGTCTGATGTGGCTATTAAGAATAAGCGCGAAGCATTACAGGAGGTGATTTATTATATTCACCAGGCTGGATTGGATATTGAAAATGCGAGAGAGGAAGGTGGGGATGCAATGAAAGAAATTGCAGCAATGGTTCGCAGGCATATTCCCGAACATAATGAGCAAGCCATTATTCAAAGTTTGCGCAAAGATTTGGATGTGATTAATTATAAAAATTTAAATGTTGAAATTGCAGGCATTAAAATGATCATGGATTTGGCGGTGGAAGGAGAGATACTACGAGAGTCGATAGACCTTGATCAATTTACAGATGACAGTTTTGCTACAAAGATAACGATTCAGTAGTAAACATTTAAAGTTTAAGTGGCTATAAACATAGCGTTATAAAATTATCGAGAACAGCTCTAGATTCTGGTGTTGTTTGAATATTATCGAATAACACTTTGATGTCCAATCCTTGTTCTTTCAATGAATTAAATCGCTCGAATAAATAAAAACGCATAATATCTGAGGTGAACTCAGGGTGAAATTGAACACCCCATACGTTGTCTTGGTATCGAAAGGCTTGGATAGGTTCGTAGTCGTTTTTGCCTAATAATATACTGTTTGGTGGTAGTTCAATGACGCTTTGGGCGTGCGTGACATTTGCATAGAATAGCGAGGGGCTTTGTGAAAATAGTGGGTCGCTATGACAGTGCTCTGTAAGTTCAATGGGGACAGTACCAATTTCCCTGCCTAAAGGGTGAAAACCAACTTTTCCACCCAATGCTTGAGCCAGTAGTTGATGACCATAGCAGATGCCTAAAATAGGAATCTGCTGGTCAATAAGGTGAGTGATCCATGTTTCTACTTGCAGACTCCAAGGTTCGCGGGCGGTAACCATTGCGGGAGATCCCGTAATAATTACACCGGCAATATATTTGGACTCAGGGAATGCAGACGTTTCAGTCGTATCAATAACGCAAAAGTTGTTAGAGGCCTTATTATCTGGTTGCGTGGATATCCATTGACCAAAATCACCATAGATTTTAAGTGCTTTTTCAGGAGGAGTCCCCGTTACGGCGATAACGATTACTTTATTTGAGGCGTTTTTTGTTGCGTCATGCGTTGTCATCATAAAAGAATAGCGGAATTTCGAGGAACATTCAGCTGGTTATTTATGTTCGGTGGTGGAAATGGTTAATTGCCTACGATTGATTGAGAGTGAATCCACTTTTCAACAATGCGCTCAATGGCATTTCGTTTGACGGGTTTTGCCAAAAAGTCTGACATTCCTGCAGCAATACAATTTTTCTCATCTTGAGAGAAGGCATTAGCGGTAACAGCAACGATAGGTGTTTCTTTATAGAGTGAGAAGTTACGGATGAGCCGAGTCGCATCTAATCCGTCCATAATAGGCATCTGACAGTCCATCCAGACAAAATCAAACTGTTTGTTTTTTGCAAGCTCAACGGCAATAGAGCCGTTATCTGCAGTAACAGCGTTGTGACCAAGTTTTTTGAGAATAGCGACTAGGATTTTTTGATTAACGATATTGTCCTCAACTACCAGCATCTCTAGGCCTTCGTGTTTTTTTGTATTGACAGGCTTTTGTACACGCTCTCTTTGTACCACCGTAAGGGGCAGGGTTAGCGTTACCGTTGTTCCTTTGCCTTCCTCTGTATCAATGAATATGTCACCTCTCAGGATTTTTGTGAACGCTTTTGTGATGGGAAGTCCTAGCCCTAACCCTTGGAATTTTCTTACCATGGAAGCATCCTGCTGGCTGAATCCTTCAAATATGACATCTAAGTTTGATTGGTTAATACCTTCACCAGTATCTGTTACCATGAGCTCAATCATGTCGGTGGTGTCATTGCTTTTATCAGGGGTAGCCCGCAGCGATATGTGAATACTTCCTTTCGGAGTGAATTTCATTGCATTGCTTAATACGTGCCTTAATGCTTTAAAAAGTAATTTTGAATCACCTCGATATATTCCTGCAACATTTGGGGCTGGGGTGAAACTGATTTTGGTTTGTTGTTGTAAAAAACGCAATTTCATCGTATTGACTAAATTTTCTATGTCATCGACTAAATTGAATTGGCTGATGCTGGGGTCAATCTCTTCATTGAGTTCGGTATAGTCAAGTATGTTGTTGATCATGGTGACCATGTCTTCAGATGAATGCCGAGCCATTGCGATATATTTTGATACGTATTCAGGTAATTTATAGTCCTTTACTAAATCGAGTGCACCTTCTACGCCATTCATTGGTGTTCTAAGTTCATGAGATACTACCGATAGAAATTCATCTTTAATCTTGTTTGCTCGAACTAGCGATCTAAGGATTTTCTCTTTTTCACGCTTTAGTATTAGCTTGGATTCCTGATAGCGTTTGAATAGAGATATACTGATGAGTGCTATTTCAATGGTTGATGTTGTTTTAAAAATAGATTCGAAAAAGGGTATTGATGGAATTAACCCAATGTAGAGGCTTACGTAACACACTGAACCCATTGATGCCAATATCATTGCAGAAACATAATAAATTGCACTGCTGTTTTCTCTTTCAGCATTTGTGATACAAACAAAGATGCATGAAATACCGCCAGTGAATATATAGGGGATAATTAAATACAGGATGATGGAGTTGCTAAGCACTGTCCAGGCGATGATAAGTAGTATGCCTACGTATACATGGGCTATTAGAAGTGTAAACATGGGTTTGTTTTTTTCTTTAAGGTAGAAAAAATCGATAGCTACTAGGAAAGTTGTAATCACTGCTGTCCCACAGTTTGACATAAAAAAGGCCTAATTCTCGATAAGTGTTACAATGCAAGTGCGAACAAACAACGTAATACAAAAGGAAAATTAGGCCTTGGCACATAATAACA